>SAMEA3663015__coassemble_953_pt1 | contig 9892 bp, 8 predicted proteins | sample SAMEA3663015__metabat2_low_PE_034 | metagenome-assembled genome bin SAMEA3663015 (sample SAMEA3663015) | pig gut metagenome | biome: pig gut; feature: pig-associated habitat; material: faeces | place: France | collected 2012 | reverse complement strand
GAAATTCTTCATGGCGCTCATTATTCCGGACATTCGCAAGGCCACCGATTACGCCCGTGTAGACAACTTTGCATTCAACATTATGAAGCCTCGCGTGCCTGGGCCGTACACCTTCATTCTGCCGGCCGACCCTCACATCGCCCGCCGCCTGGACGTCAAGCGCCCCGAAATCGGCGTGAGAATGCCGACGCACCCGTTCTTCAAGGAACTTTTCCAGCATTTCGACAAGCCGATTCTGAGCACGGCCGCCAAGCTCACCGACGAAGACATGTACGAACCCGATGACATCTGGAAAACCTTCGAACATTCCGTCGACATGATGGTCGACTGCGGTCCCATAGAAATAAACCCGACCAACATTATCAGTTTGGTCGGGGATCAAGTCGAAGTGATTCGTGGCGAATTGCTAGACCCGTAACTTACACCATGGCGGCACTGAAGTCGGCCTTGGTGCAGAGCGTTTCCTTGCCTTCGGCGTCAACGGTCAGAAGTTCGCCGCTGTACTTGTAAATGCCGTGGCGGGCCATGATGAGCTTGGCCTTCAAGACGATTTCGGCCTTCGGGATCACCGGAGCGCGGAAACGGCAGTTTTCGACCCCCATGAATGCCGGGCGCTTGCCCGTGGTTTCGGCTTCGCGACCGATCATGGTCAGAAGCGTGGCAGCCTGGGCCATGGATTCAATCTGAATCACGCCGGGGAGCACCGGATTGCCCGGGAAATGTCCCTTGAGAAAACCTTCTTCACCGGTCAAGTGCCACTTGGCAACGATTTCCATGTTTTCAGCATCGAGGGAGAGGATTTCATCGACAAAGGCAAACGGGGCCTTCTGCGGAAGAACGCTGTGGACGACTTCGGCATCGTAGAGGATTCCATCGACGTTAGACTTGGGTAAAGATTCCAGCATGGACATAAGGAATGATTTTCTCCATTATTTGCCGGTGGGACACGTGCCCACCGTTGGTGATTTCGATTCTGACCCTCGGAAGGGCCGGACAGATAAAACTCAGGTCTCCAATTAAATCTAGTATTTTATGCATCGCAGGTTCGTTCGCAATGCGGAATTTGGGCGATGTTGACGAAGTTTTTTCGCGACAGCCACTCGATTTTTCAACGCACAAACTATCATCAAGTAGTAATCCGCAAGATTCATCGACGCCTGCGAGGAGTCCTGCCGCACGGGCGCGCTCCAGTTCCACCTGGTGAATGAAGGTGCGCGCCATGAAAATTTGGTACAAATTTTCAGGCGAATAAATGGAAACGGATGTCGCTGACTTGAGGTCGTAACCGTCGCGGGCGGAATTGCGGTCGAGTACGTATTCGACTTCAAATGTTTCGGCAGGCGCGATGCGAACATGACCGTAGATGGAAGCGTCGCTACGCAAGTCCCATTCAGCATGCACGGGGGCATCGTAAAAGACGAGTTCTTCGGGCGCTCCGCAAAATTTTCGCATTTCGCAGAAGAACGGAATCGCAGAACCGTCCATCATCGGGACTTCGGGCTTGGTCGAATCAGTGAGTCGCACGTTAAAGCGCCGGTGCGGCCACATCAGGAACACGGGTGCCAAATGCTCCGGCGAAAGCAACTGCATCGAAGACTCCCCCGCCGCAGAACCCGCCGAGTCCTTCAACCTGTAACCGGCGGTACGCTGCGCAAAAAATTCAAGTTCTTCAAAACAATGACACGCATCGCTGCGGTAAAAAAGCGTCTCGCCCACATACCACGCCACAAAAGGAACCTTCTGCGGGTCACGCTCCAGTGGTTCCACCGACACAGAAGCCTGCCCAAAACTCAAACTGCGAGATGAAAATTCACACACATTACTCATTACGTGCTACAAAATAGCAAATAAAAGTAAGTTTCTGCAGAAAGATATTTTCATACCTTTATCAACTAGATCCTTCGACTTCGAGCCTTACAGCTCTGCACTCAGGACACGTTCGTGACACTTCCTACGGCCTACTTCTCTAGCTTCTTTTTCGCCATGACGCGGAGTTCGACCATTTGACGGCGCCAGATGTCGATGTCAATCGCAGGGAACCCAGCAACGGTCTTGCCTGCGGGAACGTTCTTGGTGACACCCGCTTTCGCCGTCACAATCGCATTCTTACCGACTGTCAAGTGCCCTGCCGCCTTGGCACCGCCCGCGAACTGCACGCCGTCTTCGAGAACCGTCGTGCCGCCGAGCGCCGTCTGCGAGGCCATGTAAATGTTGTTGCCTAAAACGCAGTTGTGAGCAACCTGCACCATGGAATCCAAGTGGCAATTGTCGCCGATGGTCGTCGGCGAAATGAATCCCGCCGCGACGACCGTATTTGCGCCAAAGCTACAGCGGTTTCCGATGCGGACGCCCGCAAAGTGCGGCACCATGCGACGCTCGCCCTCGTGCTCGTAAAAGCCGAAGCCACGGCTACCGACTACGACGCCTGCCTGGAAAATGCAACCTTCGCCCACGATGACATTCGGGTAAATGGACACATTCGATTCCAGGCGACAGCCTCGCCCGACACTTGCACCGCGCATCACGACGCAGCCGGGGCCGACAAAGCAGCCTTCGTCGACAAAGCCTTCGACAACCGCCGACGGGTGAATCCAGGGGCCATTTTCGCCATAGCCCTCGCCCATATAGTCGCGATCAAAATGCATGCCCGATTCCATGTTATCGATGAATCCGTTGCCTTCGAAATGCTCCAGGAACTTGACCATGGCATGGTATGGTTCTGCAACAGCGACAATGTTCTTTGCGTTCGGAAAAATCTCGGCGAACGAAACCTCGCCCGATTGCACACCCGCAAGCACAAACAAGAGGCCGGCAGCCGTCTTTTTCAAGTCATCGTTCGAAGGTCCATTCGCATGCGTCACGCTCTCGATACGACCGACCCAGAAACTCACGTCACTTTCACGGGCCTGCGTCAGTGCCGCAAAGCCGCTCAATGGCGCGCGGTCCTTTGACTTGCGCAAAAATTCACATTCAATATGACATTCGTTTTGCAGGTAATCGACTATTTCCGAAGCGCAGACCGAGAACATCATTCCCCCAGCGCCATAATCTGCACCTGACAGGCGAAATCAATCTTCACGTGTCCGCCCAATTTTCCACTCAGATCTTCACCGTCAAGTTGCAGAAACTCGTCATCGGCAAACTCAAGTTCAATTGATCGCGCCTTGTGCGTTTTCAAGAAATGCTTCTTGACAAAGTTACCCACCACAGGCACCGTTCCCACGGCAATCGCCAAAAGGAACATGAACATATTCGGAACACAAACGATTTCAAGCAAGCGGTCCGCCATGTCGGATTTGTAGAAAGGATTCGCGCCGCTGGCAAAGCTCGGGATATTCCCGACAATCACCGTGCGGTGGCCATCCAAAAGTTTCTGCCAACTTTTACCTTCGGCATCAACAAAGGAAAGCTTTCCCTTTTTTAAATGATACGAACGGTCCGCAAAGAAACTCTTGACATAATGCAGCTTGTTCACGATAACGGAATTCGAATTGAATTCACCCACCGCACGGGCATGATTAAAGTCATGAGCGATTCGGGCATCGATTCCACCCGAAAAATAGTTCGCAAAGGCAATCTTGCCGTTCACCTTCCAAATATCGAAGGGACGAGCCTTTGCCTGCAAAAGCCTGCGCACCAGGAACAGGAGCCCTTTGTCCACATAGGGTTTGTAAAGGTTCAGCACGCGGGCAAGGTCGTTTCCTGTACCCAGCGGAATCAGCCCTATCTTGACGGACTTTGCGTATTCCGAAGAGACCATCACCGAAAGTACCGACGACACAGTACCGTCGCCACCGACAGCCACAAGCTTTTCCGTATTGGCAAGAGCATCGCTAATCTGTTTTTCCAGCCCGTCGATATTCGTGAACTCAGCCTTCCACTGGTCGTCCGTATAATTCATGGACGCCATGATTTCGGGCAAGAACTGGTGAATCATCTTGCCCTGGCCACCGCCACTAACCGGGTTTATGAGAAAAACAAACTTATACACAAAGACCTCAAGTACTAAAATACTAAAAATAAATTCCGTTTCTCACGGCATTCGTCCCAGAATGACTTTAACGGATTACTCGTAACGATGTTCTGCGGAATCCATTAGGATATCTTTTACAACTATATAGTGTTCCGCGTTTTCGTGGAACTTGCGGATTTCATCTTCGGTAAGTTCTCGCACCACGCGAGCCGGAGCGCCCACAATCAAGCTTCCTTCGGGAAATTCCTTATCCTGCGTTACTATGGCACCGGCGGCCACCACGCTATTGGACTTGATATGCACCCCATCCATAAGAATAGCGCCCATGCCCACCAGCACATTGTCATCGACATCGCAGGCATGCAAAATGGCGTTGTGACCGACTGTCACGTTATCGCCCACATGCACGCCCACATCTGTCGATAGATGTATCGTCACATTGTCCTGAATGTTGGTTCGCTTGCCAATCCGAATTTCAGCCAGGTCCGCTCGAATAACCGCGTTGTAAAACACCGAGGAATCGTCTCCGATTTCCACATCGCCAATCACCTTTGCGCCATCGGCGATAAATACGCGTTCACCCAGGACCGGGCGCTTACCATTGTATTCGATTAAAGAGGCCATATCTACAATCTATAAAAAAAGACAGACAAAGTCATAGGTCTGCCCCCAGTCATTCAAATAAAGTTGAGTTTGTTACAACAAAAAACTTATATTTTCGTTATGAGCGATTTTTTGAACAATCTTTTTGAATTGCAAGGTAAAAACCGTTGGGCAATAGCACGAACATCCGTCCGAAAACGCATCGAAAAGCTCCAAAGACTCCGCAAGGCCATCGTCAAACGACAGCAGGAATTTTACGATGCCGTGTGGAAAGATTTTCACAAACCGCAAACCGAAGCCTGGCTTACTGAAGTTTTTCCGGTTCTTCAAGAAATCGACCACACCGTGAACCACCTGCCAGACTGGATGGAAGACAAGGACGGCAGCTGGAGTTTTTTATTTCCTTTAAATCGTAGCCGTAGCCACTTCGAACCCAAGGGACGCGTCCTGATCATGGCTCCGTGGAACTATCCCTTCTTGCTGTTTGTCTCGCCCATCGTCGCCGCCATCGCCGCCGGAAATGTGGTGATTGCCAAGCCGAGTCACAAGACCCCGCATGTGGCTGCATTTCTCGAATCACTCTTCGCGGAAGTTTTCCCGCAGAACGAAGTTGCCGTCGTGCTGGGCGCGGGAACGGAACTCGGCGACAAACTTCTCGTCCACCCCTTCGACCATGTATTCTTCACAGGCAGTCCCAAAGTCGGAGCCCACGTTGCAGAATGTGCGGCCAGAATGCATGCTGGTGTAACGCTTGAGCTCGGCGGGAAATCACCGGTAATCATTCTGGATGAGGTGAAAATCAAGGATGCAGCCAAGAAAATCGCCTGGGGCAAATGTTTAAACGCAGGGCAAACCTGCATCGCTCCCGATTTTGTACTTTGTCCGTCAAAATTAGTACAACCGCTCGCCGACGCTATCGCAGACAACATAAAGAAAATGTACGGCGATACCGAAGACTCTCGCCGTCTTTCAAAGAACTTTGTCCACATCGTAGAAAGCCGAACAGTTGAGCGTCACCAAGTTCTCATCAAAGACGCCTGCACCAAAGGCGCAACCGCAGTTATCGGCGCCCAATTCACCCCCGAAGACATCGAAAACCGCTACACGCCCGCCACCGTACTCACCGCTGTCACGCCCGATATGAAGATTATGGAATCGGAAATTTTCGGACCGATTCTCCCGATTGTCGCCTACGATTCACTTGACGAAGCTATTACATTTGTACAGAATCGTCCGAAGCCGCTCGCCATCTATATTTTCGGAAAATCCGAAGCAAAAATCAACGAAGTCATCGCCCGCACGACCTCGGGCTCGACCTGCGTAAACCACTGCATTCTGCAAATTGAAAATCTATCGGTCCCATTCGGCGGAGTCGGCATGAGCGGCACCGGAAATTATCACGGATTCTACGGATTCAAGACCTTCAGTCACGAAAGAAACATTATGGAGCAGGGCGCATTCGATGCAGTAAACAACCTCTATCCACCCTATCACCAGAAAGGCGACAAGGGTTTCCGCGCCAAGATCCAAAGATTTTTTAAAGCAATGCTTAAGCAAGCATAAGGCTTTTACACATATAGATAATCGTTCAGCACCGGCTGAAGACCTTCGCCCGAAATGTCAGAGTACATGGCGTTGAAGCTGCGACCGTCGTTGATTTCGAACTGCTCATCGCCACCTTCTCCGTCATCGTGACCGCTGTACTTGCTCTCGTGGTCGCCAATGCCCGTAGAAACGCCGGCGGAGACTTTAGTCGCCGCAATCTTCACGATGCCGTTGCGGAATTCCTTGCTTTCGCGGCTCGAGACCGTAATGCCCACGTACGGCAAGAAGATGCGGTAAGCGCAAAGCACCTGGCAGAGCTCCTTCTCGTGAACATCCAGCGGGTCAATCTTGTCGTTGTTGATGATGGGTCGAAGCCGCGGGCAGCTGAGGCTCATCTCGGCATGCGGATACTTCTTTTGTAAGTAATACACATGGAGCGCCGAAGCCAGCGCATCGCGGCGGAAGTCCGAAAGGCCGAGGAGCGCGGAAAAAGCAACACCGCGCATGCCTGCCATCAGGGCGCGTTCCTGGGAATCGAAACGGTACGGGAACACGCGCTTGTGGCCCAGCAGGTGAAGTTGTTCAAAACGCACCTTGTCGTAGGTTTCCTGGAATACGGTCACATAGTCCACGCCGCATTCGTGCAGGTAGCGATATTCGTCCACGTTGACCGGATAGACTTCCACGCCCACCATGCGGAAATACTTGCGGGCCAGCTTGCAGGCTTCGCCGATGTATTCTACGCTGCTTTTGGTGCGGCTCTCGCCCGTGAGAATCAGGATTTCTTCCATACCGCTGTCGGCAATCACCTTCATCTCGTGCTCGATCTGCTCCATCGTGAGCTGCATGCGCTTGATGTGGTTGTAGCAGTTGAACCCGCAATAGACGCAGTAGTTTTCGCAGTAGTTCGCGATGTAGAGCGGCGTGAAAAAATAGACATTGTTGCCGAAGTGCTTGCTCGTCTCGATTTTCGCCTTCGCGGCCATCTGTTCCAGATACGGAGCGGCCGCCGGAGAAAGAAGCGCCTTAAAATCTTCGAGCGTGCATCGTTCGTGTTCCAGAGCGCGCTTTACGTCCTTGCCGGTATATTTGGAATAATCGAAATTTTCGGACTCAGAGAGCACCTTGTCGGCAATGTCCGACTGGATGACTTCCATGCCGGGCAGATAATCCATTATATTAGTACGGGAACTCGGATCGTTTTCAAGGCGGTGCTTCTTGGCAAGCGCCCCTTCCGAGAGATTCCCGGAATCAAACAGGTAATTATTGTCTTTTCTTTCCACGCCCCCCAAATATAGAAAAGAAGCCCAAATCTTGCTAGAAGTCAATTTTCACCTTTTTCACCTCATTTTGCCCCTTTTTTTCCTAACCACTAACCACCAACCACTAACCACTTTTCTATATATACTCCCAAATTGCATTTTTGCCTGGGTCCTGTGACCAGATTCGCCAATTCCACTGGTGCTAAAGCAGGGAAACTCGGACAAAAACATGTAATGAAACAGGTCGCCATGGTGGTGACCCCAAAAACAACAAAAAAAGGAATGGCTATAATGGCTACAATCACTAAAGAAAAGGCTGCAGAAATCACCGCTAAGTTCGGAGCAAACGAAAAGGACACCGGTAACGTCCGCGTTCAGATCGCTCTCCTCACCGAGAAGATCAAGAACCTCACCGAACATGCAAAGACCCACAAGAAGGACTTCCACTCCCTGCGCGGTCTGTCCATGATGGTTTCTAAGCGCAAGAACCTCCTCAAGTACTACGGCGAAAAGGACATTGTCGCCCAGCGTGCCTTGATCAAGGAACTCGGTCTGCGCGGCTAATTCTTCAGACTGGAGAAATTTATGTCTATTGACGCATACCATCAAAAATACGGCAAGATGCTCGACCCGAAGGAAGTGTCCGTAACGCTTCCCGATGGCCGCGTTATCACGTTTGAAACAGGCCGTATCGCCAAGCAGGCTCGCGGAGCTGCAGTCGCCAAGATGGGCGATGCATTCGTGCTCTCTACTGTCTGCTACGGCGAAGAAAAAGAAGGTGACTTCTTCCCCCTCACTGTGGAATACCGCGAAAAGGCTTACGCCGCTGGTCGCCTCCCGGGCGGCTACAGCAAGCGCGAAGCCGGTCGTCCCTCTGACGAAGAAACGCTTTCTGCACGTATTATTGACCGCCCGATTCGCCCCATGTTCCCCGAGAACTTCACCCGCGAAGTCCAGGTGATCGTGCAGGTTCTGTCTGCTGACCGCAAGTTTGCACCGGACGTGCTCGGCGTGTCTGCAGCCTCCCTTTCTATCGGTCTTTCTGAACTGCCCTTCGAACAGCAGGTTGCCGCCGTACGCGTGGCCGTGGTCGATGGTCAGAACATCGTGATGCCCACCTATGAACAGATGGCCTGCGCCGATCTGGACCTGGTGGTCGCCGGTACCGAAGATTCCGTCTGCATGGTGGAAGGCGGTGCCTACGAAGTATCCGAAGACACGATGATCAACGCAATTCTCGCCGGTCACGAAGCCATCAAGCTCATGTGCAAGGCCCAACAGGAACTGGTGGACCGCTGCGCTAAGCCCAAGATGGAACTCAAGCCGCAGCACGTTGGCGAAGCCCACGAAAAGCTTCTCGCCACGGTGAAGGAAGTCGTGTGGAACGAACTGAACAAGGACGTCCACTCCAACATGGTGAAGACCGACTTCTATCCGGCTATGGCAGACCTCTGCGCGAAGATGCTCGAAGACGAACGCATTCTCGCTATCATTGGCAAGGACGAAGAACAGGATCCTGCTCTCGTTGCAGACGCTAAGGCAATCTTTAGCGACTACGAACGCACTGCCATGCGCGAAATGATCCTGAACGAAGACGTGCGTCTCGACGGCCGTACGACGACCGAAGTCCGCCCGATCGAAATCGAACTCGGCGTTCTCCCGAGCGCTCACGGTTCTGCGATCTTCCAGCGTGGTGAAACCCAGGGTCTTGTTGTCTGCACGCTCGGCTCCAAGGCCGACGAACAGCGCTACGAAAGCCTGCAGGGCGAAGGCTCCAAGAGCTACATGCTACATTACAACTTCCCGCCGTACTGCGTGGGTGAATGCAAGCGCCTCGGCATGAGCCGCCGCGAAATCGGTCACGGCCACCTCGCCGAACGTTCTCTCGCAGCCGTTCTTCCGCTGCCGGAAGACTTCCCGTACACCATCCGCGTGGTTTCCGAAATTCAGGAATCCAACGGTTCTTCTTCCATGGCCTCTGTTTGCGGTGGCTGCCTCAGCTTGATGGACGCTGGCGTTCCTATCAAGGCTCCGGTCGCAGGTGTCGCCATGGGCCTCATCTCCGAAAAGGGTTCCGTCAAGGAAGGCGGCAAGATCAAGATCTTAACCGACATCACCGGTACGGAAGACCACCTCGGCGATATGGACTTCAAGGTGACGGGTACAGCCGAAGGCATCACTGCCTTCCAGATGGATATCAAGATCCGCGGCATTACGCCGGAACTCATGCGCGAAGCTCTGGAACAGGCTCGCCAAGGCCGTCTGCACATTCTCGGCAAGATGGCTGAACTCGGCCTCGCCGCTCCGCGTCCGAAGGTTTCCGAAAAGGCTCCGACCATGATCAAGATGCGCATCCCCACCAACAAGATCCGCGACGTCATCGGTTCCGGAGGCTCCGTGATCAAGGGCATGCAGTCTCAGACGGGTTGCACGATCAACATCGACGACGATGGCAACATCGACATTGCCGCCCCGAGTGGCAAGGCCGCAGCAGTCTGCCGCCGCATGA
>SAMEA3663015__coassemble_949_pt1 | contig 9915 bp, 8 predicted proteins | sample SAMEA3663015__metabat2_low_PE_034 | metagenome-assembled genome bin SAMEA3663015 (sample SAMEA3663015) | pig gut metagenome | biome: pig gut; feature: pig-associated habitat; material: faeces | place: France | collected 2012 | reverse complement strand
GTCCAATACCCCGTAAGTTCCATGGAGAGTTCTTCGGTATAGTCTATTCCGTTCCTGTAGAAAATCTTGATATAGCCTACCGGCATCGACGAGAAACCGCAAACATCCGTATGCAGGGTATCGTACCCCGTCATCTTCTTGCTCAACCCGCCAACAATGGATTTCTTCCCCTTTGCTGCGGCGCTATCTATCGGAGAAATCGTATGCCAAGCAGTCGTCGTATTCGAAAGAGAGAAGTCGTCATCACAATAGAGGCGCTTTCCCTCGTAACCAACGATGAGTCCGTATTTCCATTTGTAGCGATCATCGCAAGCACCATACATCGCCCACTCCGAAGTGTGCGTCCAAGTCTTTTTACCATCGCCACAGATGACATCAACGCCTGCATATTCCTTCCATGTAAAGCCAGATCCGTCACAGAAACCCAGGGCTTCGTCGGCAGCAGTTACCTCTCTCCAGCGGCTAGGCGAGCATCCATATTTTTTGCCGTTATGCGTTCCAATCTCTCCTCGTATCTTTGAGTCGCACTCCCCATACTTTTCTTCCATTTCGGTAAATCTCTGCCACAAGCCGGATTTTGCACAGAAGAAAGTTACACCATCAAGAACTTCCTTCTGCCCAAGGTTCGACGAATTGCACGAACCTAAGCCCTCCCACAATCCAGCCGAATTCCACAACCCCTTCACGCACTTGAACCCAGATTCCTCGTAACAAAGGACAAATTCACCTTCCCTTTCAGGAGTGCAGTAACCCGCCTTCGCGGCAACCCCCGACAGGCGGTTCCACTTCTTGTTTCGGCAGCCATATTTTTCACCATCGAACTCGACGACTTCGTATTCGCGCGCAGTGGTACACGAATCATGCACCGCAATCAATGTCGGGGTGCCCCACCCCTCTTTCATACAAATATATTCCTTCGATCACCCGTAATCAAATCCGCGGACAAGCCCAGGTTGGAGCAGACAAACTCTCCCTTCCCTTTGACGCAGCTTCCACCCATCTGCGGATTGAATCCGAATTCCGGATCCGTAAGCGATCCCGCAAACCGGACCATGTACTTGTAGTCATCTTCCATAGGCAAGTCATAACCCCGCGGGCAGACACCGGCAATGTATTCTTCCTTGTACAGCACGCCGTAACTTTCGCAATAAACCGAGTCCCTGTCATAGCAATCACCAAAGGACGAACGGCTTCTGTTATCCATGTTTTCGGCCATCCATACATACGGACCGAACTGGATTGTCTTGTAATCCCTTCCGGTTCTGAAATCGTTCAGCACGCCCCTAACGATTGTCGAGGCTCCCATCCCCGAAACGAATCCTTTTCCGATAGCGGCCGTATCCAGACAGTCATCGACATTGAAGTCGTCAACCGAAGATCTGGACAAATCGACCTCGTCACTACCGGTCGAGCCACTGTGCCCGCCGCAAGCGCACAGGAAGAAGGAAAAACCTAATGCGCAAATTAACGATAAATTTTTTATACAAAGAAAACAATAAAATCTGGGCATCCCATGACAGGTCCGCTTGACAACTCGCTAGAACTTATTCTTCTTGCGGGCAAATTTCACGCCAAACCACAACATATGGCATTATCGGACTTGCTGACATCCTGGGTGTCGGACAATTCCCACTGCCCTTCGATATCCATCGACCAGGCAACACCCACGCCGACATTCCATGTCTTGCCGATGGGGAACAGTTTTCCCATTTCAAACTTCAGGAACAACGGCCCCGAAAATTCGTGGTCCACCAAAGAAGCGTAGTTATCATCGTAGTAATGCAGGCCGACGCCAGCCGAGACTTCTATATACGAATTATACAGCGGGGAGTCCGAACCGTTCAGAGGGAAGAACGTCCCCTTGATACCGAAACGGATATCCGTTACATCCGTATTTACGCCTTTGCAAACGGAATCAATTTCATCGCCCTTATAGGAACTTTCTCCCGACTGGCTTCCAATATTTAAAAATCCACGGGCACCCACGACATCCTTAATCAAGACGCCTAAAGAAAATTCACCGAAAAAACCGCTGCCGTCAAATTCAGACGACTGGACAATCCTTCCTTCGCCATCCCCGTACGTAATCACTATCCTCGTCATAGCCCTGCCATGTCATATTATAGCCGAGATCGGCACCCATGAACAGCGACACCTTGGATTCGCGTTCTACCGTGGGCGCCGGCGTATACGGGACCTGCTGGGTGGTGTATACAGGCGCTCCGCCTTACTGCGCAAAAGCGCCAGAAGTAAAAGCGAGTACCAATGCGGCACTCGCGAGATATTTTGACATTGTCATTTTTCTTTGTCTCCTATTACCCTATAGAATTCCAAAAACTGCGCGGGGGAAAGTTCCTCGGCGCGGACCGTCGTCGGATAATCCAGCAGCTCGATGGCTTCCTGGATTTTTTTCTTGTCGTAGGCGCGGCCGAAAGAATTGGCGAGCGTCTTGCGTTTCTGCGTAAACGCGGCGCGGACAAAGTCGAAGAAACCTTCGGGAGCCTGCAGCGCATCCGCCTTGGGCGTAAGCAGCATGGTGGCGCTATCGACATTCGGGCGCGGCGTAAAATGTTCGGGGCCAATCTTCCTCAAAATCTGCGTGTCGGCGTAAGCGGATACGAGTACAGACAAACTGCCGTAGTTACTGCTGCACGGAGCGGCACAGATGCGTTCGGCGACTTCCAGCTGCACCATTCCCATAAAACCCTTGGTCAGATGCAGTTTCGGCATCAGCCCCGCGATGATGGCGGTCGACACATTGTACGGGAGGTTTCCCGTCACCCACGGTTTTTCGTGCGCCTCGAGGAATGCCTGGAGGTCGAACTTGAGAAAGTCGATATTCTCGATGCGGAAATTCTCGCGGCCCTGGAATTTTTGTTCCAAAAATTCGACACACTGCTCGTCGATTTCGACAGCAGTGAGTTGCACGGCGCGGTCGAGCAAGTGTTCCGTCAACGCTCCGTGCCCAGGGCCGATCTCCAGCACGGCATCACCCGCCTGCGCAGGCAAATCACCCGCAATCATCTGCGCGGTAGGAACATCCAAGAAATTCTGACCAAACTTACGGCGACGTGCTCTATCCATATCGGCAAAGATAGCAAATACCGACGCTCCGCCTAACCGCGCCTGCGGCTGGAGGCGCGCCTTAACAGCCCCGTCAAAAACTGGTAAAAACGTTCGCTGCGGGAATTATCCTGCTTGTTCTTACGCAGCGTAATCACGATGTCGCGCTTGAATTCGGCATCCGTAATCTTCAGGAGACGGATTCGGCGGTTATTGACGCGCCCCCACGAAAACTCCGGCCAGAACCCCACACCGATGCCGCTCGCGATGGCATCCTTCACGGCAAGCGCATTGTCGCTTTCGAAGGTGATGTGCGTCTTGAAACCGATACGTTCGCAATACTCGTTAAAAATGCTGCGCAGCTGCTTGGATCCGTAAAGGCCGATAAAATTAGTCTTCTGCAATTCCTTGAGGCTGATACTGTCGCGCTTTCGGTATTGGGCCGTATTCGGCACCGCCAGGTAGATATTCTCGGTGCAGACGAAACTTTCCTCTTCGGAATCTTCACCACCGTAGTGGCGGGCAGAAGCCTTGTAATTGGCGTAGGTGCGCACGCAGATATCATAGAGCGTCGTTTCTTCGTTCTGCACCAAGTTAAAACGCAAATCAGGATCATTCCGCTTGTAAAGAATCACCGCATTCGTCACGAAAGAGGACGCCGCAAGCACATTCAAGTTGACCGTCGCGGACTGTTCGTTTTCCATGGCACGGAGCTGAGCCGGAAGCGATTCAATGTCCTCGTAAAGGGGCTTGACTTTCTTATAAAAATATTCCCCGATTTCGGTCAGCTTGATGTTTCGCCCCTGCGTCTTGAACAGTTTTACCCCAAGTTCCTCTTCAAGCTTGTGGAGGGCATGCGTAAGCGCAGGCTGCACAATACAAAGGGTTTTGGCACTCTGCGTCACGTGCTCGGTGCGGGCGACTTCCAGAAAATACTTGAGATGCGTCAATTCCATACGATTTTATTACCAAGAAGAATTCATCAATTTTATTGATTAATTAAATATAAATAATCTATTAGACAATATGAATCGGTAGTTCTAAATTTGCTCGCGAAAACAAAGGAGTACTTATGAAAAAGATTTCCAAGACCATCACGACCATCGCCGCCACCCTGTGCGCCGTAGCCACCTTTACCGCCTGCGAACAGGCCAACACCTGCAACTACGACGAAGCTTCCAACACGCTTTCGTGCCCCGACAAGGTCTACAAAACCGTCAAGATCGCCAACAAGATCTGGACCGCCGAAAACATGGCCGTCTATGTTCCCGATTCCAGCTCCTGCTACGACAACAACCACGCAAACTGCGAGTCGACCGGCCGACTCTACACCTGGAACGCCGCCAATAACAACCTCTGCCCCACCGGCTGGACGCTCCCTACCCTCGAAGACTACAAGGCCGCTTTCGCCGACAAGAACGCCGATGCCCTCAAGGATGCCGCCGGATTCAATCTCCAATTCGCCGGCTTCAAGTACTACGACGGCAAATTCGCCGACAAGGATGCCAGCGCAAGTTTCTGGACCAGCGACAAGTATGACGATTCCAGGGCTTATCTCGCACGCGTCACCAACACCCGCACGACGTTCGAACACTACAACAAGAATATCTTCGCCTCTGTCCGCTGCATTAAGAAATAATTCGGAATTCAAGAATCAGAATTAGATGAAATAAAGTAATATTATTTCAAAAACATTCGGAAAGAGGAAATAATGACCTGGCTCATCGACTTATTTACAAAGCCCTCCGTCGCCCAGCAAGTTATCGCCATCGCCCTCACGGCATCCATCGGTCTCATGGTCGGCAAGATCAAGGTCAAGGGAATCAGCCTCGGGGGTGCAGGGGCACTCTTCGTGGGCATCCTGCTCGGACACCTCGGCCTCCGCGTTGAAGGCAACGTCCTCCACTTTATCCAGGAATTCGGCCTCATCCTCTTCGTTTACACCATCGGCATGCAGGTGGGCCCCGGCTTCATGGACTCCATACGCCGCCACGGCCTGGTCCTGAACGTCCTTTCGACCGGCATCGTTCTCCTCGGAGTCATCACGACGCTCTGCCTGTATTTCTTTACTGATATGCATAACAACGTACCCGTGCTCATCGGAATGCTCTGTGGCGCCGTCACGAACACGCCCTCCCTCGGAGCCGCTAACTCAGCCTTTGCCGCGGCCGGGGTGGACACATCCCTTACGGGTATCGGGTACGCTGTTGCATATCCGTTCGGTGTCATCGGCATCATTCTGGTAATGATCCTGATGCGCGTCATCTTTAGGCAGAATCCGGCCAAGGCTGCCGAAAACTACGCCAAGGACATCGCGGCGAACGCCAAGGAAATCGAATCCTGCAGCCTTACGGTTGACAATCCCAACCTGTTCGGAGTGACGCTCAAGGATATCCCCGACCTGATTTCAAGCGGAGTCGTGGTCACGCGCCTCCTGCGCAACGGGAACATCACTACCCCGAACGGAAATACCGTCATCGTGGAAGGCGACAAGCTGCATATCGTGGGCATGCCCGAAGCGGTCGCCGCCATGGAAAAGATTATCGGACACCGCCTCGAAAAGCCAATCACACATGTAACAAGCAACGCCGAAAAGCCGATAGTCGTCAAGACGATCCTCGTCACCAACAAGAAAATTCTCGGACGCACCATTGAATCGCTTGCACTCGCGGAACGCTACGGAGTCAACATCAGCCGCGTGGTCCGCAGCGGATTCAAGTTCACGGGGCGCCTCGACCTGCGCATCAAGTTCGCAGACAAATTAAGAGTCGTCGGCACCGCCGAAGGCATCGAAGCCGCCGAAAAGGAACTAGGCAACTCGCTCACCGCGCTCGACCACCCCGAAATATTGCCCGCGTTCCTGGGGATCTTCCTCGGAGTCATCGTCGGAAGCATCCCGCTCGCCCTCCCCGGAATGCCGACACCGCTGAAGCTCGGTCTCGCCGGAGGCCCGCTGATCGTGGCCATCCTCCTCAGCCGCAAACGCAAGATTGGCCCGCTGAACTTCTTCATGGCGAACAGCGCAAACCTCATGCTCCGCGAATTCGGCCTCACGCTCTTCCTCAGCTGCGTCGGCCTGAACGCAGGCATCAAGTTCTTCGATGTGCTCCTGAACGGCGACGGACTCTACTACATGGGACTCGCCGCCATCATCACCTTCGTCCCGCTCGCCATCATGGCTACTGTCGGCCACCTGGTCTTCAAGGTCAACTTCCTTTCGCTCTGCGGCGTACTCGCGGGCGCCACCACCGACCCGCCCGCCCTCGCCTTCGCGAACAGCCAGGCCGACAGCGAAGCAGTGAACATCGGCTACGCCTCGGTCTACCCGCTCACCATGCTGCTACGAATCTTGAGCGGACAAGTGCTCGCGATTCTCTTGCTGCAAGCGATGTAGGCGAAACGAATGAAATTCAATCCAACGACGAAACTCTAAGCAGAGTACTCCCTCTAGAAACAGCAAAGGCTCCCCGCAAGGGGAGCCTTTTTAAGATTCACCTACAAATCAAAAGAACTGGGGGGGCCAACGCGGGTTCTTGGAACTCATGTCGATCTTGTAGAAGTCCTTCTCGAAGCGACCGTCATCCAAGCCGTACATCTGCATCACATGGCGTGCGATCCACTTGCCGAGCTTCATCACGGTGAGTTTCTTGCGGAGGCGGCCCTGGCAGTCGCGGTTCATGATATCCGGGAGAGTCGAGGTCGTGAGAATTTCGTCGATTGCGTGGCTGTTGAGCTTTTCACGGGCTTCGGGGCTCGTGTGGAAGTGCGTCACGCCGAAGCACACGCGGTTAGGGTTACCCTTCTTGATGTGTTCGCAGCACTGCACGATCGTCGTACCGGTGCGGACCATGTCGTCGAACACGATCACGTCCTTGCCCTCAATTTCCTCGATGCTGATGTCGGAGAGTTCCGGGTTGAAGGTCATGCTGATTTCACGTTCGCCGGTACGGACCTTGTCCATCACCACTCGCTTGCATTCGGGCAGGTCGAGCGCTTCGTAAACGGCGTTCATGAACGGGCGTGCGCCCTTGTCCGGAGAAACGATTACGAGGTTGTTGCCGTCCTTGCCAGTCTGAACAAAGTTGCTGTTCTTGATGTAGTGGGCGTAGACGTCCGTCGGAATCAGGTTATGGAAATTGTCCTTGCCGAAGATTTCAGCAAACAGGTTCTGCACCTTGATGCTGTGGTTGTGCACCGTGACCACGGCATCGACACCGGACTTTTTGAGGAGTTCGGCGTAGAGAAGGCTCGTGAAGGCCTGGCCGTCGAACTTCTTGAGGTCGATGTCCGGGCGATCCTTCTCGAGTTCACCGATGCGGTGCGGACCGCGGTCCTGTGCGCTGTAGAACAGGTCGGGTTCCACGAGCACCACCTGCTCGGCACCGTTGTCCTTGGCGGCACGTGCCAAAATGCAGTTACGCATGGCGTAGTCGTTACGGCTGCGTTCATGGTTCGAAACCGAGCAAATCAGCACGATCTTGCCTTCCAGGCGGCGGCCGATATGTTCCATATCGTCCACATCCAGCATGTAGCGGGGGCAGAATTCGGAGTTAGCGAAGGTCTTCAGAGAGACCATGTCGGAAATATCTTCACGGAGTCCGATGTACTGCGCCATATCGATGGCGAACGGATCGTCGGTGAAGTTACCGGTCACGATAAAACGATCTGACATTTTGTTGCCTTGATTTGAGGGTTGAACCATTTGGTATGGGCAAATATAGAATAATTCAATACCCGAATTCAAGGCTGTCTTACAATAGGCGACTTTTCAAAAAAAAAGACTTTCGCCATTTCTGACGAAAGCCTTAAAAATAAAATGATGCTCACATTTTGATATTGATTTAGAAACAAGCAGGACAAGGCGCGAGCTCCCGTAGCGTACTAAAACGTACGTGAGGGAGCGAGCTATACGACACTTGAGGCGTAGCCTCTTAGTGAGAGTTATCCCCTTTGGGGAAACGCCGTAATGCGCCGTTTATAAATCAATAATCCTGTCGTTCTGCAGAAGCTGCTCGAACGTCTGACGTTCGCGAACGACCTTGAGTTCACCGTTGGTGTACATGGTTTCGGCGGCGTAGCGGCGGCTGTTGTAGTTGCTGCTCATGGCGGCACCGTAGGCACCGGCGTCATGGAGAATCAGCAAATCGCCCACCTTCGCCTTCGGGAGCTTGCGGGTCACCACGAAGCCACCTTCTTCCTGCGTGAACACGTCGCCGGATTCGCAGAGCGGGCCTGCAACGACGGCGTCGACCGTTTCGTTGAGTTCGCGACCGTCGCGGGCGATAATCGAAATGGCATGATAGCTACCGTAAAAACTCGGACGAACGAGATCGGTAAAGCCGGCGTCTACCAGGTAGAACAAGTTGTCGCCCTGCTTCTTGACGGCGCGGATTTCAGCCATCAGGTAACCGCTTTCGGCCACCAGATAGCGACCGGGTTCCACTTCAAGGTGCACCTCGTGGCCGATGCTCTGCTGAATGCGCTTGCGGGCATCGTCCCAAAGCTTGTAGTAGGCGTTCACGTCGATGCGGTTGCCCTTGTCTTCTTCGTGGTAGGGAATCGGGAGGCCGCCCCCTGCACTGATGGTGCGCAAGTGGCTACCCAGGCGACGGCTAGCGTCGACCATGGCATCGCAAACTTGAGCAAGGTGTTCAAAGTCCGTGCCGGAACCGATATGCATATGCAGTCCCGTAATCCACATGCCGTTAGCCTGAGCGAGCTTGATACAATCCTTGATCTGTTCGTGCCAGATGCCGTGCTTGCTGAGGTCGCCACCGGTGTTGGTCTTGCGGGAATGACCGTGGCCAAAGCCCGGGTTCACGCGGATGGTGAGTTCGGACTTCACACCGAAATCGGCCAGCTGCTGGATCATGTCCGGCGAGCCCACGTTCACGGCGATGTTGTGTTCTTTCACGAGTTCAAGAGCGTCCTTGTCGAAGATGTCTGCTGTGTAGACAATTTCGGGAGCCTTGCCCTTCTGCTGGCCGCCCTTGAAACCCGCCTTCAATGCGCGCACGATTTCGCCTGCAGAAACGGCGTCGACCACACAGCCGAGCTTGCGGATGAGCGAAACCACGGAAAGGTTCGGGCATGCCTTTTGGGCAAAGCGAACGGTGTCGAAAACCTGGACATCCTTCACGCACTTTTCAATCGTAGCGCGATCATAAATCCAGAGCGGAGTGCCGTACTGTTCGGCAGCCTTCACAAAAACTTCTTGAGGGATGGAATAATTTGTCATACGGAGAAAATTTAGAAAATGGCTATGAGGTATGAGGTCGCACTGACGCGCTTTGAGGTCGCTTCGCTTTGGGGAAAGAGAAATGGATGGCGTGGGATTTATGCTGACTTTACACAAAATGAAAAATGCCGAGCGATCAGCCCGGCATCATTTCAATTGCGATAAAAGCGATTACACGTGCTTGACCTTGTTGTCACCTTCGTCCCAGTATTGACCGTCGCAAACGAACTTGTATTCGTAATCGCCAGCATCGAGGATGATCTTGCCAGTCCAAAGACCGGTCTTCTTGTCTTTCTTGAGCATGTCCTTGTCAACAGCCCAGTTGTTGAAGGAACCGGCAACGGACACGGTCGTTGCGAGCGGGCAGTTGGCTTCGAACACAACCGTCACCTTCTTGGGAGCCTTAGCGACAGCCTTAGGAGCGGCGGGCTTAGTGGCAGCCTTAGGAGCGGCCTTCTTAGCAGCCGGCTTGGCTGCAGCAACTTTCTTTTCGACGGCAGGCTTTGCAGCAACGGCCTTCTTAGCCGGAGCCTTCTTTTCGGCGGGCTTTGCGGCAGCCTTAGGAGCGGCCTTCGGGGCAGCCTTCTTGGTAGCGGGCTTAGCTACAACAGTCT
>SAMEA3663015__coassemble_948_pt1 | contig 9923 bp, 9 predicted proteins | sample SAMEA3663015__metabat2_low_PE_034 | metagenome-assembled genome bin SAMEA3663015 (sample SAMEA3663015) | pig gut metagenome | biome: pig gut; feature: pig-associated habitat; material: faeces | place: France | collected 2012 | reverse complement strand
ATCACCATCAGGCGTGTGTTTTCCAACTTTCTTATTTACAATATACATTCTTTTCATTTTCCAGTTAATAGATCGATAACAAAAAACGTCCTATAAAAATTCGCAAAATTTACATCTTATAGGGGCTCTTTATGAGCCAATGATTTTAAGGCGGTGCACTAGACGAAGGAGAAACATCCCCCTACCCTTTCTCGCAAAATTTTATATATTATGCTTATACCGGTGAGGTTTATATGAATGTCATAAGACCCATTTCTGACTTGCAAGATTGTCTCGAAGACATTTCCAAGACCGTCCACGAATCTGGACAGCCAGTGTTCTTGACTAAAGACGGCTATGGCGACATGGTTCTTATGAGCATGGAGGCGTTCGCCCATTTTCAAATTGAAAATGAAATCTACGCCAAGTTGCACGAGGCCGAACTGCAGGCACAGGAATCCACCAAAAGATATACTTCAGAAGAAATCCTAAAAGAAATCGGACAACTTACCGCTGTATGAACTACAGAGTAGAATATCTACCCTTAGCCCTGTCCGATTTGAAGAGTGCGATCGCACACATTTCTAACGAACTCGGGATGCCCAAAGCCGCAACGGAGCTTGTTGAGCGCATCGTTGGCGACATTGACTCATTAGCCGATTTTCCATATTCACAGCCAACCTACACCCCCATAAAGCCACTAAAACACGACTTCAGAAAGATGGTCGTACAAAACTATTCCGTATTCTATTGGGTTGACGAAAACTCCAAAACAATAACAGTTGCTCGAATTCTGTACAACCGAAGAAATATCATTTCATTAATTCGATAACGACATCTACAAAAAAAAAGAGGTCGGTCGGAATTACTCCAAGTTCTAGGGCGGATAGGATTCAGAAATCCATGCTCACCTCACCCATCGACAACATTCTCGTAGAAAAAGCGAAGCGCCAAATGCACTTGCGAAGCGGCGAGACCGTTGTCAAGACTTACAGGATTTCACTTGGCAAGAATCCCATGGGTGCAAAGGTCAAGTCCGGCGACAACAAGACGCCAGAAGGCGACTACACCATCGTGCTTCACAACCCCAAAAGCAAGTTCCATTTATCGCTCCGAATTTCGTACCCGAGCGCGGAACAAATCAATGCTGCAAAAGTTGACAACTACGAACCCGGCGGCGACATCATGATTCACGGCTACCCGAACAAGGTTCCCGCATTCCTCTTTAAATTCTGGCACAAGTGGAAAGACTGGACCGCCGGCTGCATCGCGGTCACCAACGACGAAATCGAAGAAATTTACGAAGCCGTCAAGGACGGAACCCCGATAACCATCAAGCCTTAGAATAATGCTTCATCGACCATTCCTTGCAGCGTCGATTTCAGCATTGATTTCGTCCAAAGACATTTCCGAAGCGCCCGCACGAGCCGCATCAGCGGAAAGTTGCTGCATGGTATTCAGCATCCTGCCGGCCATTGTCCGTCCAGAAGCATCATAAAAAGTTCGACGTTCTGCCACAAACTGCGGAACAGTTGCGGAAGAAACCTCAAACGGAATTCGACGTTCACGCACAACCGCACGAGCGAAGACATTGATAGCCGTCGTCATGGACATGCCGAATTCTTCGCACAATTCGTCAAATTCCTTTTTAAGGTCGGATTCCATCCTGATGCTGAATGTAGTCTGCGACATAAAACGCCTCTTTAGGTTTCATTACATACCAAATATACACAAAAATGCACCTAAAAGCAACCTCATTGATAAATTATGTAAATTTTTGGGGTTTTAGGGCGGAGCCCTAGGCGTGTTTTTCCAAGCAGAACTTCCAGACCGGCACTATGTTGATATCGTCTTCTAGGACGCCTTCAGTATCCCATGTAACGATAGAGCAATCTTTAACCTTGATTTCATCCTTCGCCAAGCGAATCGCCGCTAGTTCACGGTCCTTTGTTTCTTCTTTTTCCATATTCCAGGCGACTTGAATCAAACGCCTTGCTTTTGTATCAAGGTCAGTCACCAAGAAATCAACCTCGCCGCCTTTCTTGTTTATGTAGTATTCGATTTTATTGTTGCCTCGACGCAACTGCATAAACACGAGGTTTTCTAGAAGCCAGCCCTTCTCCGCATCGTTCTTGGGAGTCATGGCACGGACCAAGCCCGTATCCACTATGTAATACTTATCAGGATTCGTCCTGCGCACGGCGACAGAATCAGTCCTGATGGAAACAGGGTAAATCAAATAGGCATCAGCAAAGTAGCGAAGATAATCTGAAATGTATTCCCGATTATCGGGCATACCCATAGCCTTCAGCGCCCCCGATATCGCACGAGTAGATACTTTCCGTGCATAATTATGTATAACATAATCCAACGTATAACGGAGAGCCTGAACACTAGAAATTTCATAACGTTCGATAACATCCCTAAGCACCACGGCATTCACATACTCCTGCAACAACTTATTGCGGATGCGGAGGTTTTCTCCCTGCACATCGGGAAAACCACCCTCTTCCAAATAGCGGCTCATGGCATTACGGAGCACGCCCGCCGTCCTAGAAGAAAACGGTAGTTGCGGAATGTGTTTGACAATACCGTTAAATTCTAGAAATTCACTAAACGAAAGGGGGAACACTTCCATATCCAGTGACCTTCCACGAAGCTGTGTCGCCACCTCGGATGAAAGCAACTTAGACGAAGAACCCGTGATGCAAAGTTGAACGAGAGGTGAATCCAGAAGTCTGCGCGCATACATTTCCCAGCCATCCACATTTTGCAACTCGTCAAGAAAATACCAGCATTTTTCTTGGGCGGCCTTAGGATACATCGTCGCGTGCGCTTCTCCAACAAAGTGAAGATCATCCACCGTAACGAGCCTTAATCGTTCGTCATCGAAATTTATATAGACAATCCGCTCAATTGGGATACCCCCATTCACAAGTTCAAGCATACGCTGGTAAGCCGCGTAAGTTTTCCCCGTCCGACGCATTCCGATAATTGACGTCGCGTTCCGTCTTTTTTCTAAAAAAACAAACGGCCTTTGGCATACATCCGACGGGATGCCTGTTTCATAGAATTCACGGAGCACTTGTGCGATAATTTCTTCCATACTTCAAATATATATAAAATTGGCATAAAAAACAAGCCAGTTTATTTAAAAATTGGCATAAAAATCAAGCCAAATAACATCTAATTCTGAATTTTTGGGGCGGTCGTTTTGAATCAATCTTCATATAGTTCCTGCTGCGAAATTTTCATGGCACGCCTTCGAACCTTCATGCGCTCCACCACCCTGGTTGCCGCCGCAGGAACAGCAAGTGTATCAACAAAAGTACCATCAAGCCCTAGAATTCACGCACATGTTCAAATATTAGCGATTTTCGATTAAATTCTATCAAAATCGCCAATATATTAGCAGTTTTCACCCTAAACTTCAAAAACATAGATTCCTTACTTGACTATTCATTTAACATTTTGTATATTACAAAATGTTTAACGGAGGCGTTTATGGAAAATCCATTTGTCTTGCAACCATACAAAAACGCAGAACTTTTTTGCGACCGTGAAAAAGAAACAAAGGAAATCATTGACGACTTGCTGAACGGAGTCAACGTCACGCTGATTTCCCCTAGACGCTATGGGAAAACGGGACTGATTTACCACGTCTTCGAAGAGATCGCTCAAACTCGCCCATCCATCACGCTTTGCTACTGCGACATTTACTCGGCCGACAGTCTCAATGGATTCATCAAGCTTTTATCAGAAGCAATCTTGGCAAGCACAAAGACCGAGTCCCTTATCAAAAAATTCTTTTCGGCTTTGAGCGGAATCCGTCCCCTTGTTTCTTACGATCCGATTTCAGGGGCTCCACAAGTAAGTATCACATATCAAAATGACGGTCAGAAACAAACCACATTAAAAAATATTTTTGATTTTCTGGGATTCCAAAAGAAAAACTTTATCATCGCCTTTGATGAATTCCAAATTATCCGGAATTTCAAGGGAGTGAATATGGAAGCCTTGTTGCGAACATACATGCAGCCTTTAAAAAATGTCCGCTTCGTTTTTTGCGGTAGCCAGAAGCACGTCATGACAGATATGTTCGTAAACGAAAAAAGCCCTTTCTACGAAAGCACACACATCGTCTATCTCGATAAAATCAATGCCGAAATTTACGCAGCCTTCATCAAGAAGCTTTTCGGCATGGATAAGCGGCGTATTGATGACGAAACAATCAATTTTATTTTAGAATGGACTCGATGCCACACCTTTTATGTCCAATATCTTTGCCACCGAATTTTCCGCAATGGAAACAAGAACATCTCCATTAACGACGTTCGTCAAGCCTGTTCTGAAATTTTGAGCGAAAACGTAAACGGTTTCTTGGAACGCCGCAACCTGCTAACCGACAAGCAATGGCAATTTCTGAAAGCAGTGGCCAAGGAAGGAATGGTATCGCAGCCAACCGCAGGCAACTTCATCAACAAATACAAATTAGGAACCAGCGCCGCCGTAAAACGTGTACTCACATCTTTAATCGAAAAAGAACTCCTGCTAGAAACACTTTCTCTCGAAGGCAAGAGCTACTCTGTTTACAATGTATTTCTTAGCCGCTGGATGGAAACCATTTAACATTTTGTATATTACAAAATGTTTAACGTACAACATTTCAAGAAAACAAATTTCCATCGCGAGATACTATATTTACCGTATGAAGGCGACCGTCCTAATCATATTTATCCTAGTTGCGCAAGTTTTTGCGGACTTCCACAGCATAGGTTTTGACGGTGTAGATCCGGATGCATACGAAGCAAGCATTGACTCAATGCCATTCATAGCGGATTCCGTTACAAAACTCTTTTCATTGCCCGATTCATCCCTGATACAAGCCGCAAGCGATTTCTATTCTTTCAAGATGGTCTTTAACCCCATTCGAGACAGCCTTATTCTTTTTTATACGGAACATCCAGAAGAACCGCTGGATTCACTACGGCAAGAAGTTTTGCTAATTGGTCGTGCCGGCACCTGCTACACGTTACGAATATACCATCAACGCCCCCGTCGAAAAGGAGGACTTTCGTAAAGGACTCCTACATGACGCCGTTTTCGCGACAATCAATTTCGGTTTCGATGTAAATATGTATGCCGCCGATGTCATCGCCATCAGGGCATTTGTCGGGCTTGGCCTTGGACTCTTTAAGTAAAAAAGCGTGCGCATCCAGGGCATGAACCGGCAGCACCACATTTCGCTACGCGAGGAGTTCGACGAGCACGATGGCGACGGCACCAAGTACATTGTCTTGCTGGATGACGAATATCCGGTTGCCACCTGCCGTTTCTATGAAATTGACGCAGACACGGCAACCATCGGCCGCGTGGTTGTTCTGCCGGAATATCGCGGACAGAAGCTCGGCGCCATGGCCGTGCGCGAAGCCGAAAAGTGGATTGCCGAATGCGGCTACAAGCAGATTGTCATCGACAGCGCATCGAGACGGTCGGCTTTTACAAGAAACTCGGTTACAAGAGTGCCAACGAAAAAACGCACCAATTCGGCGTCTTCGAATGCACCCGAATGACGAAATCGTTATAGCCCTCTACTTATACGCCTTCCCCACCCACTCAGCTAGTTTTCCGTTTTTAGCGAGTTCAGCGGTATCCTTCATCTTGAAATTCGGATAAAGCGCTTGAATTTGCGATGCGGTTTTGCCTTCGATTTCGTTGTTGAAGCCGAGAATGTAGTGCATGGCAATCATGTAGATGATTTCGGTAGGAGCAGCACCACAGACTTGATTCTTGACGATATGCTCTAGCCTTTTCTTGTCGTCAGGGAAGAGTTTCTTCATCTTCTTTGAACGATAAAGACGCTTGATAATTTCGGTGATATAGAGTCCCGATTTCATGTACAGGTCAGCGAAAGTATGCTCCGGATCGTCAAAGCAGCCCGGCGTTTCCTTTTCGAGCATATCCACCATATCCTGTACGACTTTTTTCGGCGTAAAGATTTGGTTCGTCTTCTGCGGCGGAATATAGTCGAATATGTCGCCCTTTACATCTTCCCTGAAGTAATCCGCCAGTTCCGAGCGTTTGCGCATAAATTCCTTAACAGAATCGTTGAAAACTACGGAATCAAAGAGATGGCCTTCGTAATGTTTTCGTTCGCCATCGCTGTCGGTGTAGTCGCCTCCATCGCGAAGGAATTTGAATTCGTCAACGGTGATACTCGTTACCTCAAGGAAAACATTACCCGGAATGTCGCGTTCAAACGTTTCGAGAGTCGTATTGTTATTTCCGTAGGCCATCAAGAAAGAGGGAATCGTGCGAGCAAATCCACGCAGGTGGTCGCGAACCCTTTCTTCAATATCGTTTTTCTTCTTTTCAATCTTGCTTTCTTCTACAGCCTTGACGGTTTCCTCTGTCGCCTTTTTCCAAATATCCGATGTATCAGAAACAGTCTCCTGGAATTTTTTCTTGGCTGTTTCCATTTCTTTTTTGAATTCAGAATTAATTTGCTTTTCTTCAGCTTTGGAATTGCAGTTTTTCAACGCCTCGTCGCGCTTATGTTCCGCTGTACCGGCTTCTATCTTGAAATCGGCGGCGGCAGAACTGATTTTCTTTTGTCCGTAATTTTGCAGTTTGCGTTCAAATTCCTTGGACTGAGACTTTGTCATCTCTTGACCAAACTTGACCTTGGCTTCTTCGGCTACTTTCTTTACAGATACATCGTAAACAGTGGTCAATTCCTTAACGATATTTTCAATTTTCGATGGCTTGTGATCTCGCAGTAACCGATTCACGTCTTTTTCGTAATCATTAGATTGCTGTGCAAAAACCGGATCACCGAACTTATCTGCGGCGGTCCCGACCACCTGTTCCGATGGAACATCGACATTTCCATTCCCATCAAGAGGAAGTTCATTCGCCTGTTCCGGAGTAACAATATTCTTGTCCGCTTCTGCCTTGGTGACAGGATTCACTTTCTTAAGGATTTCATTCACAATCGAAGGCGCAGCAAAAATTCCGCTGATATTCTGGAAAAGGAAATTGCTCATGAATCCATGATTCACGACTTCCTTGGCGTGGATATGCCTCGGGATGGACAACACCTTTTCGGCATCCAGCTCTATCATTTCGCCATTGTCGTCTTCGCCTACCACAGGGAAGAAGTTCAAGAGTTCCAGAACATGCTTCTTGCGCTTTTCGCTATCGCCTGCACCACCGGCAGTATCCTTGTACTGGTCGTTCGCGATAGTTTCAACGATAGTCAGCGTGCGTGCCGGATCAAAATCGAACACATACGCATTATCTTTGCGATATGTTTTGCCATCCTTATCCAAGAAAAGGCACGGATTTTGAGCACGGAATGCGGCCTGCATATACAGCGCCGGAGAGCGCATGGAGCAAAGCATCAGAACAGCGGTCCATTCGGGAATGGTCACACCCGTCGTGAGCTGCCCCACAGAAAGGGTAATAGTCTTTTCGTTGTTCTTGATAGCCTCGCGAACAGCCATAATCGCCTTCTGGTTTTCCAGTTCCTCGTCGCCATTGCCTACAGCAAGGACAACCGTATATTCCTTGAATACAGGGTGCTGTGTCAAAAGCTTTTTCAAGGCAATGGCAGAATCTACGCGATTCAACAACCAAAACGTATGCTTGAGTTGATTCCTGAGTTCTTCCGTAGAGAATGGATACTTTTTCTGCTCCGTGAGAGCGTCCAGGAACTTCTTTACATCTTCGAGATGTTCAAAATACCCCGAAGCATTCGTCTTGAAGAACTCATTCAAGTCAAAGTAATATTGCGTTTCTTCGTCATCAATGAGAGTTCCGGCATCGGCCTTCGCTCCCATCATATCGGACATCTGGTAAGTGAACAGATTGAGCTTCGGCAAGTCTTCGTAAGGATTTTCTACACCCTTTTCGGCAAATTCCTTTTTACGCTCCTGTTCGTCAGCGTATGTCCAGTTGAATATAGCCTCTTCGGGGAACTTGTCGGAAGCAAGCATCTTGAACGGAGTGCCCGAAAGGTTCAGCGTAAAACGGCGTTTGATGCGTTCCAGGGCAACATCCGTTTTATCGGTTTCTACGCCCTCGTGCGCCTCGTCAAGAATCAGCACATCCCAGTCAAGTTCAGAAACTTCACGGAGTTTTTCGTAATCGCCACCAAAAGCCTTTGCTCCTTTAAGGTCTTGCAAGGAGATAAATTCAATGCAGCCGAGCCTATTCTTGCTAACGGCACGAGTAAACTCATCCCTTGTCAAAACATGCTTGTATTTTTGCGGATTCTTCTTGAAAACATCCACCTGGCTTACAAAATAGTAGCCACCTTCCGTCCCGACGAAACGGGCATAATCGCTATACCAGCTATCGGCAATGGCGGGGCGGTTGGTCAAGATAAGAACATTCTTTGCTCCAATGCGCTTACAAAAGTCGTATGCCGTAAGGGTCTTGCCAAAGCGGGGTTTTGCATTCCACAGGAATTCGGGAGCCTTGTCCTTTTTCAGGATTTTCACCAGTTTGTGGTTATCGAAATAATCGGCGGTCTTTCTGGCAGCATCTTCCTGTTCATCACGGAGTTCGTAGATTTCGACGCCTTCCATTTCGGTAAGGATTCCGTGATTTTCTTTAAAATCATTAAAATGATTTTTAGAAGTTTTTGCGTCAGTCTTGAACCATTCCGTTTTCGGTTTCCTTTCGATATCCACCTTGTTTGTCAGGTATTTATGAAAATCATAATCACGGAAAGGCGTCAAATCATCTTCAAAAACCGCCCTACCGCTCCACGCAATAGGGGCATCGGTATCGGAGGTGTGGGTTTGCTGATGGACGCGTTCCTTTACGGCATCCTTCAAGTTTTCGCCGAAATTGACTTCGGTGTCGCCGATTTTTATCCATCCGTCATGGGTTCTGTCGTTAGGAGTGGTATAGGCGTAAATGGCGCGGTTCACGGGCCGCATCGTCTTGATTTGGGTAACGTTCGACATTAGACCATCTCCTTGACATGAGTTTCAATGAAGTCCTTTTCTTCTTTGGAGAGACCGTATTTCTTGTAGAGTTGCAAGTCTATTTCATGGACGGACTTGGTCCAATCGATATCGGATTTAGAGGTAAAGTCTTGGAGAGGAACGTATTTCCATGTTGGCTTGGCATTATTTTGGGTAACTTTCAAAACACCAAGCATAGTCCTTACAAATTTCGTTTTCACATATTTTAATGTGGCTTCAGCTTCAGACTTTGAATCAGTTTCACCTATTGATATAAATGTTTCCGTAAAACCGCACATAGGCGCACCACACAACGGGGTACTTAACATTTCTCCAAAAGAGCCACTACCATTAGCCTTAGGAATCATAACTTTATACTTATGCAAATTGGGCACATCATTCACAAAATCTTTCCTAAACCATTTATAACAACGTATACCATCTGCCAATCCCAAAATTTTCACATACTGATATTCATCTTTTGGTTTTACATCCGTAAACAATGAAGGCATTCTTTCAAAAGCACTTGGTGCAATACGTGCATCTGCCGTTTTGGCTAATTCCTTCGGACACTTTTTATATGCCAATTGAGAATATTTATAGATACCTCTATTTGTAATCACATCACTAAGACTTCGTTCTTTATATGAAATAACTTTTCTTTTAATGGAATTAAGTTCTGAAAACGCTGTGAAAGCACCTATTGCCTCATATTTTTTTGAAGAATCATGATAGGTAATTACAACACCACCCTTTATATCAGTATTTGCAAAAATCTTATCACTTTTGGGTTCATAAGACAACACCTTAAAATGTTCATCATTAAGCATTTTTTCATTCCAATCTTTCGGTGTTGCCCCTGCGTTGAAAAGAAACCTTGCAGGACTTATTAGCACATACTTATCTGCAACCTGATTTGCAGCCTCATAAAAATAATGATACAAAGGAGTATCACTTTCATTTGCTCCA
>SAMEA3663015__coassemble_942_pt1 | contig 9969 bp, 8 predicted proteins | sample SAMEA3663015__metabat2_low_PE_034 | metagenome-assembled genome bin SAMEA3663015 (sample SAMEA3663015) | pig gut metagenome | biome: pig gut; feature: pig-associated habitat; material: faeces | place: France | collected 2012 | reverse complement strand
GAATTCAGAATTACCTATATAAAATTTAATTCATAATTCTGAAATCTGAATTCCGAATTATTTTCCGTAGTGTTCCTTCAGGTCCATCAGGCACTGGAGCGCCTGCATCGGAGTCATTTCTTCGGGTTTCAGGCGACGGATTTCATCTTTAAGGAGCTGCGTGGATTCGTCAGGGGGAGCGAACAGGTCGACCTGCGGCTTTTCCATGAGCTTCTTGTGGGTTGCGCCATCGCTCGGATCAATCTTCTGCTTTTCGAGGCGCAGAAGAATCTTGCGGGCTCGGCGAAGCACGTTATTCGGGAGGCCCGCCATTTCGGCCACGTGAATACCGTAGCTCGAATCGCAAGCGCCTTCCAAAATCTTGTGCAAGAAAATCAGCTTGTCGCCCTTCTCCTGGACGCCCACCTGGAAGTTTCCGGCGTGTTCAAGGCTTTCTACAAGGCCGGTAAGTTCGTGGTAGTGCGTCGCAAACAGCGTGATGGCGGCGCGGGCCGGTTCGTCGTGCAGAGTTTCCACAATCGCCCACGCAATCGAGAGGCCGTCAAAGGTGCTCGTTCCGCGACCGATTTCGTCGAGGAGCACCAGGCTGTGCGCAGTCGCATTGCGCAAGATGTTTGCGGTTTCGATCATTTCCACCATGAAGGTCGAAAGGCCGCGGCTCAGGCGGTCGCTGGCACCCACGCGGGTAAAAATGCGGTCCACCACGCCGATGCGGGCACTTTCTGCCGGCACAAAGCAGCCGATTTGCGCCATGAGCACAATAAGACCCGTCTGGCGCAGGTAAGTCGATTTACCGGCCATGTTCGGGCCCGTAATGAGCATGAGGCGGGTCGATTCGGGCGAAAGATTCACATCGTTCGGGATAAAGTCAAGGTCGGAATTCACCGCGACAATCACCGGATGGAAACCGCCCTTGATTTCGATGCCCGAGCCTTCGAAGACTTCGGGGCGAACGTAATTGTACTGGCGTGCGGCGCGGGCAAAGCTGTAAAGCGTATCCACATGGGCAATGGCATTTGCGATTTCTTGCAGTTCGGCACGCCAGCTGTTCACGCGTTCGCGAAGTTCGCAGAAAATCTTGTATTCCAGCGCATGAATGTTGACTTCGGCGTTACTGATGATGGATTCGCATTCCTTCATCTCGGGCGTAATGTAGCGTTCTCCATTCACCGTCGTCTGCTTGCGGATATATTCGTCGGGAATCGGGCTCGTGGCCTTCGCCATCTGCGCCTTGGTAATTTCGATGTAGTAACCGAAGACGCGGTTATAGCCCACCTTCAGGCTCGGGATGCCGAGGCGTTCGCGCTCGCGGACTTCCAAGGAGGCAATCCATTCGCGGCGTTCCTTGATGTCTTCGTTCATGGCATCGAGTTCCGCGTTTGCACCCGCGCGAATCATGCCGCCCTCGCGGACGGTCAGCGGCAAGTCATCGTTAAATTGCGAGAGGAGTTCTTCGCCGCGGCCTCGGGCGGCAATGAGGGCCGCTCGCATCGGTTCAAAAATCGGCGAATTCAATCCTTCAAGCACATCGGCCACCTTGGATGCCTGCGAAAGCGAACGGCCCATGCCCGCCAAGTCGCGGGCATTCGCGCGGCCAGAACCCACACGGCCCATCAGGCGTTCCATATCGAGAATCGAAGTCAGCGATTCCTTGAGTTCGTCTAGCGCGACCGGATTATTGACAAGTTCTTCGACGGCCTCTTCGCGTTCCCTGATGCGGTCCACCGAAATCAGCGGGTGGCTCACCCATTCCTTCAAGTTGCGCCCGCCCATCGCGGTCACCGTAAAGTCGAGCACGTAGCAAAGCGTGCTGCTGATATCGTCAGCATTCAGCGGACGCACCAGTTCCAAGTTACGCAGCGTGCTCGGGTCAAGCGTCATGTAGTCGTCGAGATTCAGAATCTCGAGCGTCGTAAAATGCGAAAGTTCGGACTTCTTCTGGTCCATCAGGTACTGGAGAAGCGCTCCCGTCACCTGCGTTTCGACCACTCGCCCATCCAGGCCGAGACCGTCCAAAGCCTCGACCTTAAAGTGCGTAAACAGCACGTCCTTCGCGGAATCTTCGCCGAACAGGAATGCCGGAAGTTCCGTCACCAGAATGTTTTCGGAGCGGATCAAGTCCATGACGCCGCTAGGAATCACGGTTCCTTCGGGTACCACGACTTCTTTCGGCATGCGGCGGCAGAATTCACATTCAAAAGCCTGCACCGAGCTCTTGCACGCGGCCAAGTAGCCGGTCGTCACGTCGGCAATCGCAAACGAGACCGAATCCTTTTCGGGAATGAACGCACAAAGGTAATTCGCCTCTTTCGCATTCAGGTTCGATTCGTCCATCGCGGTGCCGGCACTGATGATTTCTACAATATCGCGCTTGACGATACCCTTTGCAAGCTTCGGGTCTTCCACCTGTTCGCAAATGGCAATGCGGTAACCCGCCGCCACCATCTTGGGCACGTAGCGATCCGCGGCATGGTGCGGGAACCCGCACAAAGGTGTAGCTCCCGAGGCGCCGTTGTTGCGGCTCGTGAGCGTGAGTCCTAAAATCTTCGAGGCAACTACGGCATCGTCTTCGAAAAGTTCGAAGAAGTCGCCCATTCTAAAAAACAAGATGCAGCCGGGATTCTGTTTCTTGATCTCGTAATACTGCTGCATTAACGGGGTCACAGCCATTAGGCATCTCCCATCGACAATTCAACCAATCTATCAGCCATATGCGAAAAATAATAACATTTTCTTGCGATGTTTTGACCTACCGCTAAACAAGGTTACTTATTTCTGTCTCCGACCAAAGCGAAAACAGGTTCTCGTACCCGACTCGCGAAGCACTCTATTGTCGCGACGCTCATCTTTATGTATATTAACATCATGGCGTTAAAGAGATTCCCTATCGGCGTTCAGGATTTTGCGAGAATTCGCGAAGACGGTATGTATTAATAAGTTGACTCATACAGACCTGTATTACTTCCTGTCCCGTCCGCGCCGTTTCGGAAAGTCGTTGCTTGTAAGTACGCTCCAGTACTATTTCGAGGGCCGCAAGGACCTGTTCTCCGCTCTTGCAATGGAAAAGCTTGAGACCGAGTGGAAGAAATATCCCGTGTTCAAGTTGAGTTTTGCCGGGAACAAGTATATCACCGAAGAAGACCTGGCGGACACACTCAACCTAAAACTCGGCGAATGGGAACGCCAGTATGGGCTTACACCGTCCGACAAGTCCGCCTGGGGAGTCCGTTTTGAATTGCTCATCAAGGCCGCCTACGAATCTACGGGATTGCCCCCCGTGGTACTCGTTGACGAATACGATGCCCCACTTCTTGATAGTATGGAAACCCCGGAGCTCCAGCTTACGCTCAAAAACGAGATGCGAAAATTGTTCAGTCCGCTCAAGGATTTGGGCGGCATTCTCAGGTTCGTATTTCTCACGGGCATCAGCAAGTTCAGCCAACTCAGCATATTCAGCGAACTCAACAACCTGAAAGCCATCACGATGAATGACGAGTACGCAGCCATCTGTGGCATTACCAGGGAAGAAGTCCTGACGCAGATGCAGCCCGAAATCCAGGCGCTCGCCAACAAGAATGGCCTTACCTACGACGGGGCGTGCAATGCATTGCAAAAGCAATACGATGGCTACCACTTCAGCAAGAACTCGCCCAATGTATACAACCCGTTCAGCCTGATAAATGCACTAAGCGACAAGGAACTTGCCAACTACTGGTTTTCCACGGGCACACCGACCATCTTGACGCGGCTTATGCGCAAGTACAAGGTTGACCCTGTTCCGTTCGAAACGGGGTTCGAGGCCTCGCAGGACATGTTTGACGCACCCACAGAAACGGCGAAGAATCCCATCCCCATGCTATACCAAAGCGGCTACCTGACCATCAAATCAACAAAAGCCGGCAACCGCTATGTGCTCGGTTTTCCGAATAACGAGGTCCGTCTTGGCTTTTTGAAGGCCTTAATGCCCTATTATGCCATGGACGATGTCGTCGACAATGATTCGTTCCTATTGCGCTTTGTTGACGCCTTAGAAGAAAAGGACATTGAAAAGGCTCTGGTGCAGATTCGGGCGTTCATGAGTGGCATCCCATACAACGCGGAACACAAGGACGAGAACCACTACAAGGCACCGCAGACGACGCATTGAAACAGATTGATGATAAAGGATATTTAATCCCCTATACCGCAAACCAAGCCTTGGACGGAATGCCGAAAAGGCGCTTCAAGATTGGCGTGAGCTTTGATGCCGAAAGGCGCACCCTCGGCGAATGGAATGTTGCGGAAGAGTAAAATCCTTTAGCACCAGCCAAAAATTTGCTTGAGCATGTCGCCGGAAGGGGAAATACTTATTTTAAACGCCCCTGTGGTTATGAGCATGGCGAGCAGGAAAATGGGACCTTGTCCTGCAACAGAAACCTTATGCCGTCATCGAAAGAATGGTTTGGTTTTCATGACGGCGTAAGTCGTAGGAATGCTTGAGATTGTCTCGGACTTCCTGCAGAAGGATATCCGCAACGCTCTCCTGTTTTCCGGGAACCTTATGAAACAATGCCAAAAGAGAACCAATCCTGCCAGGCTTGCACTTTTGATTGTCGGCCTTGCGCATCAGTTCCATAAACGCAGCATTCTCGTTCTCGGCTTCCGCACGCCGGGCCTTGGGGTTGTCACGTAGCACTTCAACAAGGGTTTCCAGGTCTTCCAAGAAACGGTCGGTGTTGCAGGCGACATAGACGAGAACGCACGCTAGCGCGACTGCGGAGAAAACTAGGTTTTCTAGACACATCGGCAAGTCCTTTTGTTAGGGGGCGGTAGGATAGTCTTGGATGCAACGGACAGAAAACCCGCGGTTCTTGCCGTAGTTAAACAGGAAAGCGTAGCTGTCGCCATAGGTCAAGAACACGCCGTAGGCGTTGTTGGACTCACTCTCTGAGGCACTCCAGAAGTGCGCATAGTCGCCTTCGCCGTCGAAGTCGCCATCGTTGTTGTTGATGGAGTTCGAATCGGAGTTGGGAACGCTGCCGGAAGATTTTGGTTCGTCCTTGCTGCTGGACGACGGCTATTCCACGCTGCTTGAAGACTTCACAGACTCTCTGTCTAAAGAATAATTCTCATTGCACGTTCCCATTTTGCCGACACCCACAATATTAAAATGGGTAGATACCGTACCCAAATCCTGATACGCAAAAACAATGGACTGCACTTTTGTTAGCAATGTCGTAATGCTATACGATGGACCATATCCTCTCTGTGAGAACTTACTCCAAGGAATATCTATGGTATGCGAACCCGCAGGAACCGTGAATCGGTAGTCGTCCCACTGCATTTTTTCCTGTTCGGCTTCATCGGGGTGGATAGCCACGTTTATCTGTTCGTCTGATTCGTAAGAAACACAGATGCCACCCCAACTGGAAATATCCACCGTACTATTGTCCTGCGTGATAATTCCGATTCCCGCATACGGGAAATCATAGCCATTTTCCAAATTGGCCGTACCGCAAATCCCGTTACAGGCTAAAACAACGCCTTCCCATTTGTACCTGGCGGACGCATCCAGTTCAACTATAGCAGGCCAGTCAAAATAGGAATTGCCGCCATTGCTCTCGTCACCATAATAAAACCAGTTTGTACCGATTACCGTTCCATCCGTTGCGGTGATTGTCGAAAAGCCATCCGTTGCCGTTGACCCGCACCAGATATCGCCACAGTTCAAAACGGACGCCGAGACTCTTGAACTTGAAGACTTTACTGACGACGACGAATTTCCGACATTTCGAATACTCGATGATGAGGAGCTTTCAAAAAGATCTCCGTTCGCGCTGCTGGAAACGTCCACAAAGCAATCATCTCCTATGCAATCGCTTGCACTGGAGGGGGGGGCCGCAGAACTAGAGATTGGGAAACTGTCGCTGGACATTTCAAGGAAACTATCGCTGGACATGATTAAACCTGCATAGTTTTCTGCCCCCGGGTCCAGCGGGTTATCACGGTCGCCTATATCGCTACAAGCGGCAAGAAGAACGACGAGAAGAACTAAGCAATAGATTGCCGCGCCCTTCAGGCTCGCAATGACGTGCGGTTCAGATTGCTTCGCCCGCCCTTCGACAAGCTCAGGGACCTTAGCACATAATGACGCACAGGAGGCCTTTCCTAATTGCATATTTCGATTTCTGATTTTCATAGTTAAACCTTCCTACTGTCTACCGTCTACTATCCTCAGAACACAAAGAACACAACGGCACCCGCACCAATCAGGCCACCGCCGATTCCATAGAAAATGTTCCGCATCGTCTTCGCCGATTCCACCTTGTCCCACTGGTCGTCAAAATCCTTCTGGTTGTCAAACGCCGCTTCGTCGTATTTTTTACGTTCATCGCTTGCAACCATGTTCTCGTAGACGCCGACACCGACGCTTGCAAGCCCGAGCACCATCATGGCTATAGATACCGGTTTCGCTATCGCCGAGCGCTTTTCCCTGGCAGCGGCTGCACGGGCGGCCTCTTCTGCGGCCATCTGCTCGGCCATGCGTTCCACAGAGGCCAACGAATCTGCACGGAGTTCTTCGGCGGTGGGTTTCGCATTCTTTAGGTTGTGTGCAATTTCGAGTTTCTCCTTACCCGACCATTCCAGCACCACCGTCTCGCGGAACTCGTCCTCACCCGCTTCTACCTTCGCGCAAATCGGCACACGCCCCGTAAACGGGGTGCGCCCCACCATCACGCCGTTCACGAACACGGGCACCTCGCGGAACGCGCCATTGAAATTAGTAGTCAGCGAAAAATTCCCCATCGTGGCATCGAGCGAATTGTTCACCGTCACGGTCTTCCCGCTCTGCACGTTCACCTTGAATTTTTGCGATTCATAGCAGCGGTGTTCGAATTCAATTTCGTGGATACCCGACGCCAGTTCCCATGTACCGCGGACATATTTGCGACCGTCCTTCTTGCTTTCGCCGTCAATCCTTATCACGAGTTCCACCTCGTGCCCCACCTTGTCGGCAAGCACCGGTTGCAAATCCACCTTTCCTAGGGAACTTGCCAATATGCGCGAGAAAAGCCCGCTTGACTTTTGGCGGATTTCCGTCTCCAACGATTCGATATTCGGGGCCTTGGAGCTGAAACTGCCCATGAGCTTGTTGCCCGCCGTTTCGTAAAGTTCCACGGTAATCGTCAAGTTGTTTGCAAACCGCCCCACGTGCCCCTGGGCGACATAATTGGCAGAGATGTTCTTGCCCGTTTCCACAAGGCAGCTACCTTCGCAGTCTTCCACGGCCTTGCCCGGCGGAAGCATCATGCTGATATTTTCGCGCGTCATGATGGTGTAATTCTGCTCGGCAGGGAGCGACTTCACCGCCTCGGACCTAAGCACATCGGTCAGGAACTGCTTTTCTTCAAGCGTGAGTACGTCCTTTGCGGCAGTAGTTTCCAGCACCGCCACATGCGTCGCAAGCGCAGGGAGTGCAAGGAACAGGAATGCTACTATAGATTGCAACGCCTGCCTACGGCAAGCTCGCAATGACAATCCTATCATATTCACGGAATTCATTTTTCACCTTTCAGAATCTGGATGTAGTCGGCGCCTTCGGCACCAATCATGAAACTCGGATGCATTTTTTTATCGACCACGACTGTTCGTGGAAGGTCAATGTTTTCGCCTTCCTTAATCAGCCCGAAGCCTTCCGTAAGCCTGCCGAACGGGTCCACCACGGCGGGCATCTTTTCTAGCGAAAACTGTTCGAGGAATTTCGTAATTGAATCCTTTTCCCGTTCCCCTACGTTTACAAGGACCACGGCTGTCTTTGCGGCGGCAAGGGCTTCTGCATTTGTTGAAATCTGCTTCAGTCCTTCGCGGCACGGAATGCACCAGGTTGCGAAATAGACAAGCGCTACCCGCTCGTTTTTTTGCGCGAGTGCGTTCAGGTGGTTGCGCGTAAAGGGAGCATTGTCGTTCTGCAGTTCGAACACGGCAAACCACGGGAGCGAATCCCGGATAGCTGCCGGGAGCGGAATCTTTTGCGATTGAGTAGCCGCCTCTGCCGCAAACGATGCAGAAGAAAACTGCAGGACAACGAAAAACAATACAACTAGGGATGGCCTCGTCGCCTTCCGGCTCCACGCAATGACATTTTTCATATTTGTAAAGCTCATATCGCACTACCTCGCAAACCAGCGGCTGATTTCCTTTTTCCAGTCGGCAACAAAGTCGTTCTTCGATGCACTCTTCAAAAGCTTCGCCTTCGCCTCGTTTTCGTCGGAGCGTCCAATCCCCTTGAGCGTGCCCCCCAGGGTGAAGTAGGTTTCGCCCTTGCAGGACTTACCGTTCAAGGCCACCACCTCGGTGCAGCTCACGCCAAGTGCGCCTTCCTTACAGGAGGGTGCCGAAATTTCGAGTTCAAGCACGAGTCCCGCCTCGCAGGAATCTTCCAGGCTCTGTAGCTTTACATCGCCCGAAATCTGTTCGAACAGGATTTTGCCTTCTTCGCTTTCAAAGGCTCCGTCGATGTAGACCTTGTACTTGCTCCTGAACTCGATGTAGTTTTCAACCGCCTTCGCATAGCCGTCTTCGACTTCGGCAGAGGTCTCGTTAAAGCCCAGCGAAGAAAGGACCTGCAGCGCCTCCCTGTACTTGGAATATGCCGCAGTTACCTTCTCGTAACTACCGAACTTGTCCAAGGGATGACTCGTCACCGAAAGCACCGCAACGGCGGCCACCAGCGCATCGCGGGCGCCTAGGTAATCTTCGCGGAAAGGCTTTGCGGCATCGGCCCTCGACATGCACGCCACGACACCGACGACACCGTCATGGGCGATAGTCTCCCGCACATGCACATCCTGCCTGTTGCGGATTTCGGCCTGCACCTGCGACTTTCTGTCGAACGACGAAGAAATCTCCTCGTTGCCGCTAGCAGAAACATCGGACCTTGTCTGCATCACGCTCGTCGAAACGACCGAACTCTGGATTTGCGTCGCAATCTGCGAAACCGCGTAACTCAGCGCCTGGTCGTAATCACCGGCAAGCCCCGAACCGCGCAATTCACCTTCGGAACAGGCGATAGCGTTCAGTTCCTGCGACACGGGAACCTTGGGAGCCTGCGCAACAGAAGGCTGCGTTTGGACCGTAGCCTCATTGGATGCGCAACCCCAAAGCACCGCCAGCGCAACAAGCGATGCAAGAGAAATGCAGACAAGTTTGCTGTTCATAGGCTACTTCGTTTCAGCATCGATTTCGGCGTAGGCCTTTTCGGCGGCGGCGCGAATCTTGTTCTTCATGGCCTCGTTCGCGGCATCGGTATCCACCTGGGTCTTGAGGTATTCTTCCACAAGGCTAACGTCCAGCGTCATGATGCCGTAAATCTTGAACTGTCCATCCTCGGTCGTTTCGATTTTCACATCGGTGAGGGTCGCCCCGTTCAGGCGCGTATCGACGACGGTTTTCGATGCGCTCTGGAAGTGTTCGGCAATGTCCCCGCCCACTTCTTCCTTGAAATTCTTGGTCAGCGCCTTCACCTGGGCATCAATCTCCCTGGCCAAATCGACTCGGGCGTTCTGGTCGGCCTTTTCCATGGCCACCTGCTCGTCCTTGGAGACGCCTATGCCAAGCCCCGCCGGAACATGGTCCTTTTTAATCAAGTTCGTCTTTTTCATCTGCATTTCCACAAGCACGCTGGCAGCCTTTTCTTGCGGGGTGCCGGCGCAACCCGAAAGGAATGCGACGATAGCGAATGCGACAAGCGCGGTGAGCATTTTTTTCATGGTAAGCCTCCGTTTACAGGTAAGTGTTAAATTCCACGTAACGCAAAAAAAGCCCGTAGCCGAAAATGGCCACGAGCCTAGAGCGTAAATACAGACAAATTCTACTGCCTAAACGAGCCCCCTGCAAAACTCGTGCCAAACCAGGAAACGGCGCAAGACACGGCAAGACGCCCACCGGCGGTCAAAGCCGCACGTCCACTCCCGGATTTTTTACAAAGCG
>SAMEA3663015__coassemble_902_pt1 | contig 10246 bp, 6 predicted proteins | sample SAMEA3663015__metabat2_low_PE_034 | metagenome-assembled genome bin SAMEA3663015 (sample SAMEA3663015) | pig gut metagenome | biome: pig gut; feature: pig-associated habitat; material: faeces | place: France | collected 2012 | reverse complement strand
CGTTCCGAGGCAAGCGGCGTAATCAGCTTTAAATCCTTGAGAACCGCGATGGCCTCGCGCACCTGGTCTTCCGAGACAGCGGGCGTAATCTGCTTCACCAGACGAGAAACCTCGGCATGGCCCCCGTTCATTTCGATCAGCGCCCGCACCACCGGAATCCACCACTTGCTTAAAAACAGGTATTCGCTCGCACTGAACTTGCGCAAGTCCACATCCTGCAGCGAAAGCGCCATCTTGTAGAGCTTTTCCTTTTTCGACTGCGACTTTGCCTTTGCCGCCGCCACCAGGATTTCAAAAATTTCGCCGCTACGCCCCTTCAGCTCCAACAGGTCCTTCGCCAGGGGAATGCTGTGATTCGGCAGATGCAGTTCCTTGTTCAGTACACGGAAGATCTGGCTCGTTTCAAGTCCAAGCTTCTGCCCCATCATCTTGTAGGAATACAGGGGCATATCCAGCTTGCGCTGGGTATAGTAATTCTTGAGCAAATCCCTGTAATCGCTAATTTCATTGATGTTCAACATAGGCGCATTCTCGAAAAGACTTTCATCCCATCAATAAAATAATCTTTTCTACCCCGCCGGGAACGCCTATATTGAATTTTTCTTTGAAAAAATGTCAAAAGCTTTAACTCAATAAGAAAGGGCCTTAAACTACTTAATCCTATGTCCCGTCAGATCGAAACGCCTGCCGTTCTTTTCGATGAAGAGCTTATTGCCCTTCTTGAGGAGTCGCGGAGCCAAGTCGCGGTTCATGGCGGCAGGGAGAGCAGTGCGAATCCCTTGCGGATCTTCGCAGCTTTCACCCGCGCAGAACTCGATCCAGTCGATGTCCATCCAGTCGCCAGTAACCGTGAAGCGGAGAATGTGTTCGCCCTCGGTCAGGTTCACCTTGGCTTCGACCGTGTTGTATTCGTCGTAGTTGTCTTCGCCCTCGGTTGCTGCAGGCACGGCGATTTCTTCGGTAATGTCCTTGCCGTCCATAGAGAGCTTGAAGCTTGATGTGCTGTTGGCAGAAGCCACAGAAGCGTTCATGGTGTAAGTTCCCGTCGAGGCCACCTTCACGGTGTATTCGAGCCATTCACCCGCCTGGTTGTAACCCACGATCACACCGGTCGCCTTCTTGTAAAGGTCTACACCTGTACCCGGACGGTAGTCAGAATCGCCATGGTTTTCGGTATCCTTTTCGTTGTAGGTGGTGTTGCCCTGGCCCACACCGTCAATGTCGAAATCTTCCACTTCGATCTTGCCCGGAATGGCGAGAGCTTCGCCCTTGAACGGAGCGCGCGGAACCGGCTTGAGTACCAAACGGAGAAGTGCCGAGCCATGTGCCGGAAGTTCGATAGAAACATGGGAAACCGGGCCCAGGTCCTTCTTTTTCCAGGCATCGCGAACATCCACTTCGCCTTCTACGCCAATGTCTGCAAAGTTGCATTCCACAGTCTGGGTAGAACTGTTGTTATTCAGAAGTGCCACGGCAATGTCGCCATTCTTCAAGGGCTTGGTCCAAACCTGCTTTCCGTCCACGTCAGAAATGCGATGTCCCTGAACGCCAAGAGAGTCCTGGTTGATGGCGATCATGTCCTTGTTCAGGTAGAGTTCCTTGGTCTCGTTGCTCATGTTGCGCACGTCGGAACTGATCATGATGGGGGCAGCCATAATAGACCACATCGTCATCTGGGAACGCTGTTCCTCGTAAGAGAGGCCGTTATTGCCCACTTCAAGCATATCCGGATCGTTCCAGTGGCCGGGCTTAGCGATTTGCCAATACTTGTTGTTGGCATCGATAATTTCATAGACGCCGCGGTACCAGGACTGCGAAATCCATGCGGGGCCGATATCAAAAGTGGTACGCCAGAGGTTAGCGATTTTAGGCATCCAGTCCTTGTATTCCCACATGCAAATGCTGAACACGATATCGCGCCCGGAATTGCGGAGGGCCTTGGACATGGCGGTGTAATCTTTTTCCTGGGTGCTCGGGTCGGAATCGCAGTTGTCGTACTTCCAGTAGTCGACACCCCATTCGGCAAGCTTCTTGGCATCCTGTTCTTCGCGGCCATTGGAACCGCTTTCACTCTGCCAGTTGCTATTGTAATGGTGGCAGGTACGCTTGCCGCGGTCGCCGTAAAGACCGAACTTGAGTCCCTTCGCATGCACGTAATCGGCCAAAGCCTTCATGCCGCTCGGAAAAGTTTTCGGATTATTCTGGAGGTTACCCTGGGCATCGCGCTTGGTATCCATCCAGTTATCGTCCAGGTTAAGGTAAATATAACCCGCGTCCTTCAAGCCCGAAGAGACCATCGCATCGGCGATTTCCTTGATCTGGTTTTCGTTGATGTTTTCGTGGAACACGTTCCAGCTGTTCCACCCCAGCGGGGGCGTAAGCACCAGACTGTCAGGGTGCGCAAAGGCCTGTACAGCAAATCCCATAGCGGCACAAGCGCAAAGCGCGGGCATTTTCTTAAAACCAATCATAGACTCACTCCTTATATTGTCCTAGTCAAAAATAAACCCATTTTGGGTCAAAAGCCGCCTTCAAAAAAGAAGCGGCATTGACTATTTGTCAACACCGATTGTCGTTTTTTGCGAAATTATGGCGTTTTTTACCGAACTGGCTTCACATAGAAGGAGCCCTTGGGCCTTACGACCAGACGCACCTGAGTTTGAACCTCTGCGGCATTCTTTGCATTCACGCGACCAAGCAACTGACCGTTCAGTCCATACACTTCGAACACCTGCATATTCTGAGTCCTGGGCGACGCAAACTTCAGCGCCTCCGTTCCTATATCTTCAGGGGGTTCCGCAAGTTTCTTGAGCACCACATTGTCAAGCGTAAGTGTTCCCGTGGCAGCGCCCGCGTTAAAACTCAGGCGGCTATTCGTATCTGTTGCGGCCGTCATCTGGAATTTGAACGAATAGGTCTTCATATCTGTGCCGAGCTCAAAATTCTGCTTTTTCGTGAGGTAAGATTCCCACGGGTCATTATGCTGCTCCACGTTGACCTCGAGCGTACGGACCGCACCCGCGCTTGCATCAAAACTGATTTCGTACCACTCGCCCTTTTCAAGGTGCAAATCGTGCTGGATCAGCTGCACCTGATAATTCTGCGTACCGATAGCGGAAATATTGAACTGATACTTACCATCTTTTGCATCACCTATCGCCTGCGCATCACCATGCAACTGCAAGTCCCAAGCCACGGCGCTTGAATCGAAACCGCCGTTAAAAATGCTATCGCGGTTCGTGGGCACCACAATCGCTGGAGTCGGTGGAGTAATGCTCGAACCATCGAGCGAATAGTTCTTTACGAAGTTCCAGATTTCATCACTGGTATTCACGCTGGCCAAATCCATGGAATACCAGTGGCCTTTTCCGGCGATGGACATGAGGCGTACTTCTACGTCGTTAGAGCAGCTACTCCACACTTCCAGGGAGGCAGCGGAACCTGAACGGTTAGCCGGATAGGGCTTGATCACCTGGGAACTTTCGGAGCATTTGTTAAAGGACACCCAACGCTTTAAATAATTCACACCGCTACTGTAATTCACCACATCGTCGGAGGTCCCATGGGTATGGATAATCGGCATAGGGCGAGTGCTTGCCGGCGCAGGGTTTCCGATGGGGTAACCGGAAACAGGCGCAATAGCCGCAATCATATCGCCCATCTTGTTTGCCGCATGGTAGCTCATCATGCCGCCCATCGAAAATCCCGAAACATATACACGGTTTTTATCAATTCCGTATTTTTGATACATTTCGTTGATGATTGCCTTCAAGAAATTGACATCCTTGTCGCCGCCAATGTCCCAGGCCTTGTTTTCGCCATTGGGGAATACCACCACGAAGCGCGCGGTATCGGCAATGGACTCCCACTTCGCCGCATTCTTCTGGTAGGTCGCATCCTGGTTCATGCCGTGCATCTGAATGATAAGCGGGCGATTCTTCTCAATACCCGACGGAGCATACACGAGCATGCTGCGGGATTTTCCGTCTACAGTTAGGTTGTCCGCAAAAGCATTACCCGTAAACAGCGCAACACTCGCGAGGGCAAGCACCACCTTGTCCAAATTTTTCATACCAAACATTCTTCGCTCCTTATGTTAATTGCACTCTCGCACCACTCAAGTACCTTTATGAATTCGGAATTTAGATTTCAGAATTTATAATGAGTTTCCGAATTCTGAAATCTGAACTAGCCCGAAGGGCTATTTCGTTACCGTAAAGCGATGAACCATCCCATTCTTTGCTCTAATCAGGTACACGCCCTTTTCCGAAACCATGGAGCGCACCTTGGACTGAGCCTCGCTTGCACTTGCTGCAAACACGGTTCCCATAAAGCTTCCGTTCAAGCCGTACACGCGGTAAAACTGTTGCGCCTGCACATCGTAACGAACCGCATTGGCAATCCCCGTCGGATCAATCGGTTCCGGATCCGTCGCGTCCTTACCCTTTACGAAGGTAAAGTAGTCGATATCGAGCCAGGCGCCAGTAACCGTGAAGCGGAGCACGTGTTCGCCAGCAGGGAGCGTCACGTTGGCCTGCACCTTGTTGTAGTCGTCGTAATTCTCTTCGCCGGAACTTGCCGCAGGTACCGCAATTTCTTCGGTAATGTCCTTGCCATCCAGGGAGAGCTTGAAGCTCGAGGTGTTGCCCGCCGCAGCGACAGCCGCGAACATGGTGTAGTCCCCCGCATCCTTCACGTTCACGGTGTATTCAAGCCAGTCACCTTCGGTGTTGTAGCCCACAATAATTCCAGTCGCCTTCTTGTAAAGGTCAACACCGGTGCCCTTGCGGTAATCGCTATCGCCGTGGTTCTCGGAATCGCCGTCATAGTAAGAGGTACCGTCCTTGCCCTTGCCCGGCACATCAAAGTTTTCAGCTTCGATCTTGCCCGGGAGCGCAATGGCGGGGCAATTTTCACCGGCGGCGCAGAACGGAGTCTGCGGGACAGGTTCAGAGCCAGCGCCATCAAGGTAAATTTCATCGTTCACGTCAACACCGACCTTGAACCAGTCAAAGTCCGCATAGCCGCCCGCCTGCTTTGTTGCAAAGTTGAAGAGGCCCCAGCGCACTCCCACGAACATGTGGAGGTCGTAATTGAGCTTCACGTCGCTACCAATCTTTGTCCAGGTATTGCCATCGGTACTGTAATAGAAGTATGCGGTACCGCGGTCAATCGGCAGGTCAAAATCGATACGCAGGTAAACCTTGGAACCCGAAATCGCCTTGCTGTCCTTCAGGCTTTCACCGTCCTTGTTACCGGTGTACATCACCACCTTGTAGCTGCCGCCATCTTTTGCAAGCGCCACGAAGCCCTTGTCATCTTGCAGGGCAACGAGGCCGGCCATATCGCCATCCTTCATGCCGGTGCCATCGACAAGCGTACGGCCAGAACTCTTGGGGCCAAAGGAACGCTGGGTGTTCTTCGCATTCACCACGCGGCTATCGGTACGGCTCGTGGTAATGCGGTAAAATCCCGGATTTGCAGACAAACTCCAGTTCTTGTTATCGGGATTGTGGTTGAACTGCCATTCGAGCGCCAGTTCGCTGGATTCAAAATCATCGCTGGTGACCATGCCGTAGCCCGGCAACGGAGATTCCGGCAATTCAATTGTAGAAGGAGCCTTAGTGCCGCTCGTAGGTACGGGCCAGCCGTCCTTCCATTCCATCGGGACCAGGTGCGACATACGGCCGACCGGGCCGGAATCGCGGAACAAGAGGGCATACCACTTGCCATCGGGAGTATCAAAAATGCCGCCCTGCGCAACACCATTGTCTGAGAGGAAAACTCTTCCTGTATATCCGCTCAAGAGGTTCCTGGAACGGTAAACCACTTCGGTACGGCAGGAACCGTTCGGCCAAGAAATCGTGAACAGATAGTATTCGCCGTTTACCTTTTCCATGTGCGAGCCTTCCTGCTGCACGATATAGCCGCTCTTGCCGGTCGCCTGGTTCACGCTCACGCCGCCGAGCTTGCCGCTCTTGCCGCCGGCCTTTACACCGCTTGCGTCGTCGTTCAGCTGCACGTAGCTAATCTGGTCGCCGCTGCCGTAGAACACCCACACAGTGCCATCGTCATCGAAGAATAAAGAAGGGTCGTGGTAGAACGGGAGCTGCACTTCGCTCCACTGGCCGCTTTCCACGTCGGCTGTTTTGTACAAATGAGTCTTGCCCGTCGTGTAAGACGGAGTCAGCACGTAGAAGAATCCCTTGTGGTAACGGATGCTCGACGCCCAAGAACCCTTACCGTAGGCGTCCTTGCCGCCATTCAAGTTCTGCTGGTCGTTGTTGGTGAGCGTCTGGTAGGCATAGCCCACCGTGCGCCACTGGGCCAAATCGGTACTCTTGAAAACGGGTACGCCAGGCGCAAAGTGCATGGTCGTCGTTACCATATAATAGGCGTCGTCAACGCGGACAATCGAGGGGTCCGGACTGTCGACGTACATAATCGGGTTATTGACCGTCGCCGCGTAAACGGCACAAGAACTAGCGAGGGCAACGCCCAAACCTTTAAGCCATCCCATATTTAACTCCTTTATTCGAGCGCACCACCGCCCGTATACAACCTTTCAACTTAAAATTACCCTTAAAAAGGTTAAATAGGCCTAACGCACGAGCATATTCCATTGACAAATTGTCAAGTTCGAGTAAACATTTCGTTACATCCGGCAGTCAGCAGACAATTCCATCTTACTCACCCCGCACACTTTTCTATCTTTGCAGCAAACAACCGCGCATCTGCGCACCGGAGACACTTATGGCAGCACTCATCCTCGACGGCAAGGCCCTTGCCAAGACCACTGAAGAAGAACTCAGCGCCCGCGTGGCCAAGCTCAAGGAAAAGACGGGCAAGACCCCCATCCTTGCAACAATCCTCGTCGGTGATGACCCGGCCAGCGCCACCTACGTCAAGATGAAAGGCAACGCTGATTCGCGATGCCTGCGCCCGCGTGGGTATGGAAAGCATCCGCGTGGTTCTCCCCAAGAACACCACCACCGAAGAACTCCTGAACAAAATCCAGGAACTCAACGAGAACCGCGACGTGCACGGCATCTTGCTGCAGCACCCAGTTCCGCGCCACATCGACGAACGCGCCGCCTTCGAAGCCATTGACGCCCGCAAGGACGTAGACGGCGTGACCTGCCTCGGCTTTGGACGTATGGCCATGGGCGAGAGCGCTTACGGCTGCGCAACGCCTGCCGGCATTATGCGTCTTCTCAAGGCTTACAACATTCCTCTCAAGGGTAAGCACGCCGTGGTCGTAGGCCGCAGCGCCATTCTCGGAAAGCCGATGGCTCTCATGCTTTTAAACGCAGACTGCACCGTGACCATTTGCCACAGCAAGACCGAGAACCTTCCCGAATTCGTGAAACAGGCCGACATCCTCGTGGGTGCTGTCGGCAAGCCGGAATTCATCAAGAAGGAATGGATCAAGCAGGGTGCCGTCGTGGTTGACGCCGGCTACCATCCGGGTGGCGTGGGCGATATTGAAAAGGGTCTCGACGACGTGGCATCGGCCTACACTCCGGTTCCGGGCGGCGTGGGCCCCATGACCATCAACACGCTCATCTACCAGAGCGTAGAATCCGGCGAAAAGTATTTGGGATAACAGAGCCTTCGGCAGAGCTTAGAACTTAGAGCTCAGTAAACATCTTCTAAGTTCTGTAGCGAAGCGCACTAAGTTCTACCAACTAGCGCAAAGTGCTACCGTCTCGTGCGTTCAAGTTCGACGGCATCCGTCTCGGGAGAATTCGGCGAAAGCATACCTTTCATCATATCGCCGACAAATTCCGCACCGACACCAATCAGCGTCCCGACGGTAGAATCGTTCGAATACTCGCGACTGTCCATACTGGCAGTCGCTTCTTTTATGGCCGACTTTTCGTTTTCCTTGGGGGCCGCATAGACAATCGGGCCTTTCTTGTTGCCTAGATCAACGGAATCGGCCGCCGTAGGCGCCTTCTTCTGCACGAGCTGGGCGCAAGCCATGCCCGCAAGCAAAAACACAATGCATCCAAAGAATTTCATTCTTGCACCTTTACGGTGCAAAATATAGCAAGACGAATGTCGGCAAGGCCGACGCCCCGACACAAGAAGCTAGAACTTCGCCAAGAATTCCTTCGCGTCGCAACTGACAACAATTTCACCGAGCAACTCCCGCAGGCGTTCCAGATTTGGGTGGCCTTCGCGTTCAAACACCACCACCTTCTTGAAGCGGTCCCGGTGACGAAGCAAGAATTCCAGATTGTTCATGTCGCTCTTAGGGAAACCATAACCCAAGAAGAAAATTTCTTGGGCATTCTTGAGATAGTAATCGGCCTTACTCCACAACAAATTAAACAGGCTCCCGCGCAAGAAAGATTCCTTCGTATGCGCCATCGGAATATAAATCGGAGTATCCTCGCGATAAATCGGGAAACTGCGGTCGCAAGGTTCCACCTGGCACACGTTCTTCAAGTCGAGCGGGTCAGACGCACCCTTGACCGGATACCAGTTCAGCGATCCATGCAACTTAATCAAATCCACCGAATGGGTACGCGGCGCACGAACCGCGCTGCGGTCAGCCGGGTCTATACGCACCCCGTAATCCACCGCTACACGCGCGTTCATCTTGGCATCATCCGTAATCACGTCCTCGATCAGCGTGTCATAATTAAAGGACAGCAGCAAGGTGTCGCGCACGCCTTCATTCGGGCAATTCACGCAACCCGTCAAGAACTTGCGGAGAATGGCCGCCGACTGTGAATCCACCGCATGATCATGGCGAATGGCTCCCGCAATAAATCGCAACAGTTCAAAACGCAAGCTGGAATGATAAAGGCTCTCGCGCACCCCGGGGAAAATCTGCGCCGACAGAATCGATGTCGAGAGAGTTTCGATATTCAGGTATTCCGCCTGGTTATTGCAAAGTTCCAGGAAACGCCTGCAGTAGTCACGCAGGTGCGGGAACTCGTCCGATATTCCGAAGGGAATCAGCTCGTTCAGATCGCGGAGAGTGGGCATCTGCGGGCAAAACGACTTACTGAACCCGGAACCCAACACAAAAATCCGCCGGTATGTACTCGATGCGATATCCATACCCCTAATGTATATTAATTCGTTAGAAATGGTTTTTAAAAAGTTCAAAGAATTGGCGCCCATCCTTATTTTTTGTATTTCAGTCCACTTTTCGACCATTTCCCGCAAACTTCTTACTTTCTACTTATTATATTTAGGTTCCCTAGACTTTACGCCGTGGAAATGCGGTACTTTCCGTAAAAGAAGCGCGTGGGTTCGGAAGCGTTCCATACTTTTGGACTGCTTCTTAGGGAATCAACCATCAAGTTTTGTCTACCTTTAGGAGCTTTAATGGCAAATAAGTGCAAGCGTGGAATTTTGATTAGCAAGACGCCTTACGAAAAGCGCATCGCCATCATGGAAGACGGCGAACTCGTTGAACTTGTCGTCGAAGGCGTTTCTTCTAATCGAGTTCTGGGCAATATTTACAAGGGCGTGGTCCAAAAGGTGCTTCCGGCACTCAAGGCTGCGTTCATTGATATTGGCCTTGAAAAGGCAGGCTTTTTGCATCAAGAAGACGCCATGGACAGAAACGAACTTCTCCGTCGCGAATATGGCGACGACGATGACGAGAGCGGTTCTTCCAAGGAAGTCTCTATTGACGAAATTCTGCAAGAAGGCCAAGAAATCATGGTTCAGGTGGTCAAGGAACCGATCAGCACCAAGGGTGCCCGTCTGACCACTCACCTGAGCTTTGCGGGTCGTTTCCTCGTGTGCATGCCGGGCACCAACTTCATTGGTGTCTCCAAGCGTGAACGCGACCCGGCCAAGCGCCGCGAATTCAAGAAGGTGGTCCGCCGCCTCAAGGGTCGCGACGTGGGCTACATCGTTCGTACCAACGGCCTGAACGAATCCGAATTCGAAATCAACAAGCAGATGCGCGAACTCGAAAGCAAGTGGGAACAGACGAAGTACAACTTCGAAAACCAGCCTGCCGAAACCTGCATCTACGAAGAATCTGATTCCATCGAACAGACTGTGCGCGAATACTTCAGCGACAACACCGACTACGTGTATATCGACAACCGCGACGAATACTTCGCCCTGCGCGAATACCTCAAGGTACTCTCGCCAGACAAGCTCGACAAGGTGAAGCTCTGGAGCAGTAACGAAAGCCTGTTCGAATACTTCAAGATCGAAAACGACTACGCACGTTCCCTGCAGCGCCAGGTACCGCTCCCGCGTGGCGGCA
>SAMEA3663015__coassemble_887_pt1 | contig 10334 bp, 10 predicted proteins | sample SAMEA3663015__metabat2_low_PE_034 | metagenome-assembled genome bin SAMEA3663015 (sample SAMEA3663015) | pig gut metagenome | biome: pig gut; feature: pig-associated habitat; material: faeces | place: France | collected 2012 | reverse complement strand
TTTCTTTGGGAGCCTTTATATTTCCCATTGACTTGGTCGAAATGGCGCCAGAGGAGCCCCCAATCAAGTTCGAGATGTCGTCGCCGATACCGCCGCTGCCACCGGCAAACATACCTTGGTTAAAACCGTCTGAAATTTTTCCACGGACTTCGCCAATTTTTGTTTTACCCGTGACCTGCAAGCCATTCGTATTCTTGATGACCTTATCGATATCCTTGGCAAAGCTTTGCCTGATCAAGTCATAAGCGGCGGCCGAAGCATTTGCAGTTTGTGCCTCTAGCGCATGAATCACGCCACGATTGAGCGGGGCTCGAGGGTTACCTCGCCCTACGGGTTTCCCGCCAGAGCCTGACCTTTTGCGTTGGATATCTTGTGGTTTTCGTTCCGGTTTCTTGTCGGGCTTTTTTTCCTCCTTTTTGTCGATGATGTTCATGGTTGCTTGCATTTCGGTGGTTGGCGTATCCACAAAAATGGAATCGTCAATCAGCACCTCGTACGTCGTGGCCCAGAAGCACAGGAGTATCGCGACCAGAAGCGATACGCCTGCAATGCGCACCATCTTCTTATCGGAATCCGGCATCAAGGACGCGATGAACGTTTCCGGGGTTTGTATGACTGCTGTCATGATTTTATCCTCCCTTTGCAGGGTTTTGGTGTTTTGAGATACAGGCAGGGACTCTACCCTTTTGACAGGGCATTATTCTTGCCTTTAGGCAGACTTCGGAACAGGACTTTAACAAGCAAGCCCATTACACAAAGTCAAAGATGTCAGGGAATCAGAACGACAAAATAAAGAAATTATTTTATTCACAATCCATTCTATACCTGTTCCTTTATTCAGAATGAGAATGGTTCATATCTTTCTTCACTAGAAAACTACAATCAAAAAATCAAACGGATTCATCGGAATCGGTAAACAATTTTTCATCGAGCAAATTGTAAATTCGAACAAAAGAACAGAAATGCCGTCATTATTGGGCCGCATCAAAATTCGAGTCTCTTTGGAGAACGAAGACTTTTTACAAAAAACATGTCAACCTGGTTTATTCCAACTTAGAGTACCAAGGCTTTTGAAACCTCCGTTCGTATCGCATCCGTTACAATTAGCCCTAAATTAGCGCTCTTTGAAAGCATTTCTTTACGAATCTTGATAAAAAAGTTAGGAGTTACCTATATTTTCACTATCATGAAACTTTTAGCAACACCCCCCGACTTAAATAAGATTGCGCGCCCGAACTGGATTGAAATCAACTTAGACGCCCTCTGCAACAACATTCAATTTATCAGGAGCCAGATTCCGACCAACACGAAGATCCTTCTGCCCGTAAAGGCGGATTCATACGGCCACGGCAGTCTCGCCTGCTCCTTTGCAGCCAAGTTTGGTGGTGCCGACTACCTCGGCGTCGCCCACATTAGCGAAGGCATGCTGCTCCGCCAGTACGGAATGGATCTGCCGATTCTGGTACTCGGCCCCTGCACACCGGCGGACTTCGCCTACTTTGTTGAATTCCAGCTGACTGCAGCCATTACGGATATCCGCACCGCCATGGCATTCGACCAGTTCCTGTGCGAGACGGAAACCACCTGCAAGGCCCACCTCGCCATCGATACCGGCATGAACCGCTACGGCTTTGACGCCGAAGACTTCAACAACATCCGTGCGGCGCTCAGCCTCAAGAATCTGCGTTTCGAAGGGATGTTCACCCACCTGGCCACTGCCGACATGCCGGGGAATCCGAAAACCGAAATTCAGATTCAGCGTTTTACACGCCTAGTCGATGTTTTGGAAGCCGAAGGACTCCGCCCCGAAATCTGCCACTGCAGCAGTTCGGCGGGAACCCTCACCCATCCCGAAAGCCATTTCGACATGGTTCGCCCAGGCCTCGCCCTTTACGGTTACAACTGCATGGGCGCAGCCCCTTCCCCGTGGCCGATCAAGCCCGTCATGAAAATCAAGTCAACCATCCGCCACATCCACGACGTGAAGCCCGGCGAAACGGTGAGCTACGGCGGCTACTGGATGGCGCAACAGCCCACGCGCATCGCAACCATCGCCATCGGCTACGGCGACGGTTACCTGCGCGGTGAATACAACAAGGGTTTCGTCTTTATCCGTGGACAACTCTGCCCGATTCTCGGACGCGTATGCATGGACGCGACCATGGTCGATGTAAGCCACATTCCTGATGTACAAGTCGGCGAAACCGTCGATGTGGTGAACGGTGAACTTGACTTCCGCATTTCGATGGAAAGTGTCGCCGATGACCACCACACGATTCCGTACGAATTAACAAGCCGCGTCGCACGCCGACTGTATCGCAAGTATTACTGGAAGAACCGCCTGGTCCGCTGGGATTACCTGCGTCAGGAATTCGGAGTCAAGGACTACAAGGAATACCCTCTTCGTTAATGTCTACGGCATTAACGAATTTCTGAATTCGAAATTCTGATTTCGGGATTAAATCCGTATAAACAAAAAAAGGCTTCCCCAGAGGAGCCTTTTTTTGTAATTAAAGCTAAGTTGCCAAGCGTTGGCATTTTTTGCTAAAGCAAGTTCGGGTCTATCGTCGGTTCGTATCCGGGCTGAACGAAATCCTCGGGAGCAATGCCGCGCTTACGGGCAGCCTTTTCTTGCTTGATTCGCTTGCGTTCCGCGGCCTTCGCCTTACGGTTCGCCGCACGGGCGGCACGTTCGGCAAAGCGCTGGGCGCGCGTCTTACGTTCCTTCAATTCAGGGAAAACACCTTCGTCAAACACATCCAGCGATTCGTTGTCCATTTCGTCCGCCTCATCGCCTTCGGTAAAACGCATTTCGGGATCAAAATCGCGGAAGCCTTCGTCTTCGTTGTCAAAGACCGGAGCGTCAGCAGGGCATTCCTTCTTGAGAAGCTTGAGAACTTGTTCGAAAGGCTTTTCTAGCGGGACCTTGAACTTCATCTTCTTGCCCGTCGTCGGGTGAATGAGCTCAATCTTGACCGCCTGCAAAAGCTGAGCCGGGGCAATTTCAAGAACCTTCGCCGCGACATCCTTCATCAAGGGAGCGACGCGGTTCAAGCAGCCGTCGCGGCCATCGTACAGCGGGTCGCCTACGACCGGGTGCCCCATATAGCGGCTATGCACGCGAATCTGGTGCGTACGGCCGGATTCCAACTGCAATTCCAGAAGCGTCGCAAAAGCGAAGAATTTCTTAGCCACAAAGTGCGTACGGGACGGCTTACCGTCGCTTACGACCGCCATCTTGAGGCGGTTCTTCGGATTACGCCCGATAGGGGCATCGATTGTGCCTTCCAAGTCGCGGGGATGCCCCCACACCAGGGCGTTGTAGGTGCGGTGCAAGGTGCGCGTTTCCAGCTGGTGGGCCAGGTGACGGTGCGCGGCATCGTTCTTGGCGACCACCATAAGTCCTGGTGTATCCTTGTCCAGACGATGGACAATGCCCGGGCGTAACGGACCGTTGACCGCTGACAAATTCTCCTTGAAATGATACAGGAGTCCCGCCGCCAGCGTTCCGTTCTGCACGCCGTTGCCGGGATGCACCACCAGGTTTCGCGGCTTGTTCAACACGACAATATCGTCGTCCTCGTAGACAATATCGAGCGGAATGTTTTCCGGTTCAAGCGTACTCGCTTCTTTTTCGGGGACCTTTTCCACCACCACGACCATTCCCGCCTCGACACGGAAATTCTTGGGAGAGGCAACACCGCCCACCTTGACTTCGCCAGCGGCAATCAGTTTCTGGATATCGGTGCGGGAAACATTTTCCATGACACCCACAAGAAACTTGTCGATGCGTTCACCGGAATGCTTTTCGTCTACTAGGTAATTCATAAGCAGTAGGAAGTAGGAGGTTAAATCAAGTCATTCTCGATCGAAGGGAGGCCGGACAGCACTTGGTTACTTGTAACCTTAGTGCGCATGGTCCCCGGACGGGGGATCCCGTCGCTGCGCTCCAGGATGACGCAGGGGCGCTGCGCTCCAGGATGACGCAGGGGCACTGCGCTCCAGGATGACGCAGGGGGTCACTTTTCGGTTCTATGCTCTTTTTCGTTCTTAATTTCTTGATGGATTTTCTTCAAAATAATGGGTGAAAGAATCACAATGGCGACACCGACCGTTACAAAAGAATCGGCCACATTATACGTCGGGAAGCGAGTCATGATAAAGTCAGGGAAATCGCAGTCGATAAAATCAACCACCATCGAAAGGCGCATACGGTCGATAAAGTTACCGACGGCACCGCCCAAAATCATTACCACACCGAGGCGGCTCATCCAATCGCGCTTATCAATGGACTTGTAGAACCACAAAAGTACAATCGTCGCCACAACCGAAATCAGCAAGAAAAAAAGCCACGGAGGCAAGAAAGGCATCAGGTCTTGCGGACGACTGCTGAAGGCAGCACCCTTGTTAAACACCAACTGAAAGCGAACCAATTCACCGACAACGTTGATGACGTCGTGATTCGGCGCTCCGGTCTCGTTCGTAAAACGCACAAGCGCCCACAGCTTTGTCAGCTGATCGGCAACAATGCTAAAAAGAATAACGCCCAAATGGAACGGCCACTTATTTATAAAATCAAATTTTTTCATATTCCTTTTCGAGATCCTTCGTCTTCCGCTCAGGATGACGCTCCAAATTTCCGTTCTCAACTTTTAATTGTTTCCGCCTCGCTCTTCAATTTAGCGTAAGACTTTTCAATCCAGCGATCCGAATAGAAATGCAACGTGGTTGACTTGATAATCCGCTTCACGGTATCACGGGTAATCTTGACCTTTTTCTCGGAAGCAAAGAGACTCGAACCGTCGCCAATCAATTTCATGTTCTCGGCGGCCATGAAGAGCGGCCATAGGCAGAACAGCCTCGTGCGCATCTTGACATTCGGAATCAGCTTGGTATAGGCAATCGCATCGTCCAGGTGTCCCCAGGCTTTTTTCACGAGTTCACCCATGACGGCGGCGCGGCGCTTGTCAAAATCAGCCTTCGCAGCGGCATCCGTCGGGACATTGAACATTTCATATGAATGAGCGAATCCATGCCTACGGCAGATTTCTTCGGGCACAAAGCAGACTCGGCGAGACGAATCTTCGATGCAGTCCTTCACGATGTTCGCCACCTGCAACGCAAGCCCGAAACTCACATCGAGTTTCTGCATTTCGGCCTTGCGAGCATCACCAATCAGGCAAGTATCCGCAGCAAACAAGTTCGACAACAGTTTACCGACAATACCCGCCACATAGTAGCAGTATTCGTCGAGGTCGGCGACACTCTCCAGCGTAAACCAGCCGGAACTGAGCGCCGCCTCTTGCCTGAGCGCAAACTTCGCCATGCCACGACACATTTCAATCGTCACCGCACGCACCGGAGCCGCATAGACTTCGGGCAATTCCTTCAGCAACGGAACCACCACGTGCGCATGCAGGCACAAGTTCATGTACGGGTGTTCCGACTTGCGCCAACTTTCGGGAAGCGAACGTTCAAATTTTGCAACAGCCTCTTCAGGCAGGTCCGCCGTCCTGAAAATGTCGGCAAACAGGCCCAAGACAATTTCCTTCTCGGAAGCCTTCATGTCAGGATCGTCTTCAACCGTATCGGCAATGCGCAGATACAGATAGGCAAGCAGGATACTCTTGTGAAGCTTTCCCTTCAGAACATTGATGTTGAGCGCAAAAGTTCTCGAAACCTGCAAGAGAATCTCTTCGGCGTACTTCCATGCCGCGCGGCCATCGAGGACGTTTTCGCCTACTCCAATTGAATCTAGGATATTGGACATCATTGAAGGCTCCTAGTACATCGTCTCTGCGTAAACATCAGGCGGAATCTTTTTCGTCTTCGCCATCGCATTCACGTATTTCCACAAACGACCGTGAGCTTCTGCATATTTCAGCTTCTTGGTAAAGCTCCAGACGGTATGGTTATGGACATCGCTCTCGCTGCGGAAATTGCCCCTGATTTCGGATTCGTAACGAACCTTACGATACTCCAAAAAATAAGCGGACTGATAAAGTTCTGCTGTCTTGCTCTTGGCGGTACGGCAAAGAACCGCTCCGACGATAAAGAACAGCGGCGATACAGCAAAACCGTAGTACCAAGGGTAATCAAGCCACTTGAAAAACACCCAGACAGCCGGAAGCGCCGATACCAACGCCATCAGAAGTGTAAAAAGAAAATCCAACGGAAGCCAATAACCACGCCACGCAGGGACATACGCCCATTTGATTCCTTTTCTGACCAATTTTTTCATGTAGCGCGGATAGGTGACGCGATAAAACCAAAAGTACAGTCCGATCCAAAAAAATACCGGAATCCAAAACCAATAATCCAAACTTTCAAGAATCTGCATACGCAGACAAATGTAGAAATTTTAGATTCCCGTGCTGCCGAAACCGCCGCGGTCTGCGCCGTCCAGCGGGCCTTCCTCGAAGGTAAGCGTCGGCTGCTGCTCCATGATGCGGAACTGCGCGATGCGGCTTCCCTTCTCGATGGTCACGTCGCGGGTGGCGTACACGGGCATTTTCCACCAGTCGTTTGCACCGCAATAACTGGAATCCACCACGCCCACCGAATTCGCCTGCAAGATGCCGAAATTCTTGAATGTGGAACTACGCGGGGCGATATGAGCCTCGTAACCCTCGGGCAACTTCATCGCGACCCCCAGGTGAATGAGCCTGAACTCCCCCGCCTTGAGTGTCACCGTCTCCGCCGCAGCAAGGTCAATCCAGTCGGACTTTCCGCCAATATAAGCGAGGCGCGCGATAGAATCGTCGAGATATTGGATTTTAATCGTCTGTGAAGCCATAAGCCAAATATAAATAGTTTTCAACGATGCCATGATCAGTCGCGAAATCGACGACAACTTCAACGAGGATTACTGCAAGTGGTGCTATGCCGACGGCAAGTTCGCCTACACCGACAAGAATTTGCTGCTGGACTTTTTGCTTTCGCACATGCCTAATCCGGAAAATACGCCAGATGCGGAAAGACGCAAGTTCTTCGATTCGCACCTCTCGCAATTAAAGCATTGGGCAGGCTAAACGCCTCAAATAACGGCGTCAATCTTTTCGTTCCAGTGGTCCGTGGTTTCACGGGCCACTTCGTTTCCACAGTCGTAGATGCACAGGAAGCAGATTTCGTTCACGACTTCGTAATCGGAGCCGCCATTGAACACGTTGGCGTTGCCGTATTCTTCACGGTCTTTCCACAGGTAGACCTTGCAGGAATTCTGCGCGGAAACAGACTTGCAGTATGCGGCAAGAATGTCTTCCGTGAGGTCGGCGGCATTCGTCGCAGCGCCCGCGGCTTCCGAAGTGTCGACACCAGCGGTGCCTTTCACCACCAAGGGCGAAGCAAGGATTTCAGCAAGAGTTATGATACGCGAGCCTTCCTTGGCCAGAATTCGCCCGGCGATGTTGTATTCGACTTCCATTTATTTCGATTCAGTAGACTCGGCCATTTCGGCAGCCTTAGCGGCTTTCTGTGCCGCGGCCTTGTCGGCGGCCTGTTCCAGGCGGGCGGGCTTTTTCGCAAGATTACGGATAAGTCCGAACAACGCCGAAAGTTCGTTGCGGGTAGGGTGCAGGCGCTGCAAAAGCGTATTGAGGAAGTTGTCACGCCACGACTGGTCGTGATACTGGCCAGTCAAGTAGCGGTCCAGGAACTTCTTGAAGCTGTCAATCTGGTCGATGGTCGCCGGAGCCGTCTCGCAGGCCCCCTTGCTTCCGCGTTTCGCGCGACCTTCGCCATTGGCGAGCGTTCCGCTGCGGCAAAGTTCGTACAGGCCCACCGTCACCGCCTGCGCCAAGTTCAAACTCATAAGTCCCGGCACCGGGATTTCGCACTGGTACGTGCAGGCGTTCACCTCTTCGGTTTCGAGGCCACAAGATTCTCGACCAAACACAAGAGCAATCGTGCCATTCTCGGGCAACAATTCCGAAAGCCCGGGCATCATCGTGTGCTTGATGGCAGAACCGTAAATGCGGCGGCTGAAGGCAACTGCGCAGGCGCAATCGCCGATGGCATCTTCGAACTTGTGCACGATGGTCGCCTTGTCCAGGACCTCGTGGCTGTTCGGTGCCGTGTGGTAAGAATTTTCAATCACCTTGTCACGCTTCGGATAAACAATATAAAGTTCATCGAGGGCGTAGCAGTGCATGGCGCGGGCCACAAAGCCCACATTGTGCGGATGTTCCGGTTCAACAAGTACAACTCTGAATTTACGCATGAGTGAGTGGTTAGTGATTAGTGGTTAGTAAACAGGGGTTGGAGGGACGTTCCACTTGAAACCCTTGCCGCGGATTTCGTTTTCTATTATTTCGCCTTGATTGACGATGGCTCCTGGATACAAAATCGAGTGATCTATCACAGCCATAGAAGGCATTTCAACACCAGCATGGATAACGCATTTACGCATAGCACAGGCATTCGTTTCCGTATCATTGTAAAACTTACAGCCTAGCTCGTCCATTCGAGCCATGCAAGCCGACATCAGGCCTTCGGGCGAACCCATATCAATCCAGGTCGCATGGAGCTGCGTCATGTCCACGAACGGAGCACGACCTGCCGCAATTTCTTGCTTCCAGAATTCACGGATATCAAATTCCCCGTCGCGAATACGCGAAAGGGCTTCGTCGCTGTACCACGAAACGCCCGAGAATGTCGCTGGCAAGCCCTCTTCGCTACCGAAACGGCCAACCACGCCGGCCAAGCGACCGTCCGCCCCCACGCGGAAGGTATTCACCTTCGGAAAATCGACCGCCAGCAAGGCCACCTGCGGACCGTTCGGCTGAGCCGCCAACGCCAGCGCATTTCGAACAAAAGCCTTCAAGTCAAAATTGCAATAGGCGTCACCATTCATAATCAAGAGGCCGCCGCGGTAACCTTCATTATAAATACGCTTGAGCGGACCGGCTGTCCCGAGAATATCGGGCAGTTCCACCCAAACTTTTTCAAATCCGAGAGTTTTTCCCGCTGCCACCACCTGGTCCGCCAGATAGTGCGCATTTGCATGTAACCGAATGTTACCAATTGCACGAGCCTTTCGGGCCTGCAAATCCAAAATCGAGGCATCCACCACAGGGACGAGCGGTTTCGGCACGTCATTTGTCAGCGGGCGAAGTCGCGTCCCGAGGCCCGCCGCCAAGATCAACACATTCAGGGAATCATTTTCCATCATAAACAAAGATAGAAAATGCACCTCTAAAAAAAATTAACAAGCCGTTCCAAAGCAACAATTCTATTTTTAAAGCATGAAGAAGCGTTACATAGCCCTTATCGTTCTCGCAGTGCTCTGCATCCTCCTCGTCGTAGCACTCAAAGTCGGCCCCAACATAGCCAAGAACTATATAGTCGACCACTCCGAGGAACTCATCGGTCGCAAGATGAAAATCGAAAACGTGGACTTCAGCCCGTTTTCTTTCACAGTCACCGTCGATGACTTCGCCATCTACGAAAGCGACGGCACCACACCATTCGTCGCTTTCGAAAAGTTCCGCATCAACGTGAACCCCACGCGTCTCGTCAAAAAAGAAATCAGCGTGAGCGAAATCTACCTGAAGGGCCTGTATACGCGAGTCACGCAGAAAGGCGACCAATTCAACTTCAGCGACATTTTAGACAAATTTGCAGCCGACAGCACAGCCGACTCTACCGCAGCAAATGCCAAGGCAGCCTCTGTGCAGGCGCAAGCCGCAGACACGACTCAAGCCTTGAATCTCGACCCGAACGAAATGATCGGCTTCAACGTCGCCCTCGAAAACATCACTCTCGAAAAAGGCAACATCATTTACGAAGACCTCAAGGTCGGCTCCAAGATTCACCTGGAAGATTTCTCCGTCGCCATTCCCGCCGTGTACTTCAGCAACAAGAACACCAACATCGGCGTGAACCTCAAGTTTGCAAACGGTGGCGACCTCGGCGTGAAAGTACAATTCAATATGAAGACGCAGGACTTCGGCGTGAACGTGGCGCTCAACAAGCTCGCACTCGCTATCGCCAAGCCCTACCTCAAAGACTTTATCAACTACAAGGATTTTGAAGGCTCGCTCGGCGTGAACCTGAACATCGCAGGCAATGTCAACCAGATTCTCGCCTCGAACGTAAGCGGAACCGTCGCCGTAGACGGCATCAAGCTCACCGAGACCAGCGGCAAGGTCATCGGCGTTTCTCACGTGGGTGTGGGCATCGCCAAGGCAAACCTGGAACAGATGGATTTCCGCGTTGACTCGGTTATCGTAGACGGAGCATCCGCACACCTCGACCTGTTCAAGGATGGCAAGACCAACATCGACGTCCTGCTTGAACCGATTATGAAGCCCGCCAAGAACAACTCTTCCGATACA
>SAMEA3663015__coassemble_884_pt1 | contig 10346 bp, 7 predicted proteins | sample SAMEA3663015__metabat2_low_PE_034 | metagenome-assembled genome bin SAMEA3663015 (sample SAMEA3663015) | pig gut metagenome | biome: pig gut; feature: pig-associated habitat; material: faeces | place: France | collected 2012 | reverse complement strand
CGCCATCTCCGCAGCCATACTCAAGGAACACTGTTTCATATGGTAATGACCATGTTTACCGTTTTGCATGGCATTCGGTAGAGGGGGTTCAGCAGTATCTGCTGACTGTAGTCAACGATAATGATTCGATTGTCCATCAGCAGTTGACGAACCGAACCCATGTGGATTTGCAACTGGAAGATGATCATTACTTGTGGGGCGTTCAGAATGCCGATGGAGGCGTTCCTTCCGACGGCAGTGCGCTAAGGTCCGTGGTGAATTCTATCAGCAAAATAGATGCTGATATAGATTCCACCCATATGCTCCATGTTCCTGTTTTCAGACCTCGAAAAGATACAAGGATGCTGGTCTTAAACTGGGGTAATAAAATATTAGAAAAAGGCTGGGACCGACCGAATGATAGTGACACTCTTACTGCAGAAGAAGAGTATCGATGCTGGGTGGTTGCCATTCAGATGATTAACGCCTACTATGGTGGCAATTTGACGCAGGATGAAATTAAATTTCATGGAAAAACTTTGATAGTTGACCAAATACCTTTTGGAACGACTATGCAAGTGATTTACCCTGCAAGAGATTCTATTTTTTCACCATTTTTGATAAGAAATTTTGGAGGTGGGTATCGTTTTGAAACTTTATCAACATTAGCTTGGGCCTTAAATATAGAATCCAATCAAATAGACATTGCCTTGAGTGAATCTGATTCTGTTAGTGTTTTAACAAAGAGCCTTTTAAAAAAATATATTGATGCAGAACAGCCTCTTCTTGTTGCAAATTCTAACCACGCTATGGTTGTGGATGGATATGACTTTCATGAACCAAATCATATAAAAGCCCACTTTCTAAATATATTCAATGATGGTAAAGAAGAATGGCGTAATATAGAGGATTCAATTTATGAATTCTACCTTGCTCCTCCTAAAATTGACTCCCCACCACGTTTTTCTGATTACCGAATAGATGCTGATTCTGATGGAGATTCTCTAATTGATTTTGATGAAGAGCTCAGGTTTAAAACAAATCCCAACATCATAGATTCTGACCACGATGGGATTGATGACAAAACAGAAATAGCCTCATATGCTTTAAGAACCAATTATAAATCGTCAGAGCTGAATTTTTATATTTCAAAAAGAGGCTTAACTGAAGTTCGGATTTGGAGTTATTCTGATTCGTCAAGAATGAAAAAAATCGATGTTGATTGTGATGGAAAATGGACTTGGTTAGATAAAGATTCAGACCATGCTGCTGATAATGGAACCTGGGATGGATTTGAAGATTTGAATCACAATGGAATTCTTGATGATGGAGAAACGGATCCTTACAATAGCTTAGATGACACTACATCAACCGTAGACATGCGTCCCTTAACAGAATGGGATATCCCAGATAGTTTAACAATTTATTCTATAGGCGGTCTTTATATGAATGACCGTTCTAAATGCTATGATGGAGAAGACTATTGTAAAATCGCAGCTGAATCGGGTAAACTTCATTATGCAGTGTCTGTTGGGGTTGACTCTAAAATTGGTTCAATAATTAGTAAGGGCGGAGTTGGATTACGTAATAGGGCCTCTGTATTTGGAAACATAGACATATATTCGCTTCCTAATAATTATGCACCAATAGAAATGCAAGAATCAGCAAATCTTTATGGGAATACATTCTATCATAATTATATGGATTGGCCTTATCGTGTGATTGATGGCGAGGAACATCATATTGATTCGGTGCTTGGAACTTCAGACCTTATCATTCATAGGGGGCAACAAGCTACATTAAATGATGGCGACCATTACCGTTCTGTTCGAGTTATGTATGGTGGCAAGCTAAAGGTTAATCCAGGACAAATGTATGTTGGTAATATCCAGTTAGAATCTGGTAGCCAACTGGAATTTTTAGAACCTGGTAAAGAAACCGTTATCCATGCGGAAGGTGCGTTTCTTTGGAGAGCTTCTCTTGTTAACGAAGACAAGAATCTTGTTGCAAGGGGCTTCAAACTCATTCAGTATGGAGAACAGCCTGTATTTGTAGAAGGTGACTGGGCTGGCACAATTCATGCAGCAAAAGCTCAATTGATTTTGGGGCAGACTGTAAAAAATGTATACGGAAGGTTCCTCGGAAATGGAGTAACAGTTCATCAGAACACCGATGTTTATCGCGTTGACTTCAATCCGATTCAACAGTCTATAGAGATTTCATTTAAATAGGAGGTTTGCTATGAAAAAATATATTATACTAGTTATGTTTTTTACAATAACTCTATTTGCTGACGAAATAGAAAAACCCGAGAGCAATATCCGTGTTGGAACAGATTTGAAATTTGATAAGGGGTACATTTCTTTAGATTTTGGAGAATCTTGCTCAAAGTCCTTTATTAATTGCATTGATTCCATTTACATTTGGGATTCTACAACCATTTTTACAGGAATCGCCTATTATTCTACACTTGATACAAATTATGCCGTTTTTGTGAATTTTGAAGAAAATGAAATAATAATGCATCGCATATCTTGCCGCTCCCAAAGTGTAAACGATTTGCCTGTAAAAGATATTCTCCGAAACGAATTTCTCAAGTTACAAGAATGGGGCGTTGCTCAGTTAACAAAAGACAGTGCAGAACATTTAATTGACCGAATGATTGCGAATATGACTTCTGACTCCTATGATATAGTAGGCGTTTTCTATACTCATGGAATTATTTGCGACACGCTATGGGATTGTGTGGGCTCACCGGTGGATGGTGGAGCTATAATGATCGACAACTGGTGGACTTTGCTTCCTGATGAAAAGCCGACATCCGTTTCCAAGACCTCGATCAAAAATAGATTCCGTCTGTCTCGCATAAGTCGAGAAATGTTCATTGTTGATGGACTCAATGAAACGGTTCCTTACAAGCTATTCGATGTCAACGGCATTCTCCTGAAACAAGGCCTTGTTCAAAATGGCGTCGTGCAAGTTCCCAAGACTCCTTCTATTCTCGATATCGCTCATCAGAAATTTTTGCTGAAATAATGAAGTGCTATTAAATGTTTATGGAAGATTCCTAGGGAATGGAGTGATTGTTCATCAGAATACCGATGTTTATCGTGTTGACTTCAATCCAATTCAGCAGTCTTTAGAGGTTTCATTTACATAGGAGGTCGTAATGAAGAAAGTTCTATTAATGGTTGTTTTATTCTCGGCACTATTGTTTGCGGCTGAATTTGAGAATCCGCAAACACCATTGCGTTTTGGAACTCAATTAGTATTTGGGCCTAGTTATTTGCCATTTCAATTTGGAAATGCGTGTTCTAAAGATTTTGTTAATTGTGTCAAAGATACTGCATCTTCTTATGAGAGCTTTAATGGAATTGCATATTATTCAACGATTGACTCTAACATTGTGGTTTTTGCAAGTGTAGAGTATAGTAAAATTACTCTTTTCTCAATTTATCCATTTTCGCTATCGTCGCCAATGGGGACAAGTTTAAAAGATCTTTTAAGAAACGAATTTATGAATTTGCAAGAATGGGGTGTTTTTGATATTTCAAAGGACAGCGCATCAACTTTAATAGACCGAATAATATTTGAAATGCAAGGTGGCGAATGTGATTGGAACGGTATTGATGATTCCAGTTATATAAATGCAAATATTGATATTTTTGACGCTATTAGTTTTACTCATGATGAGTATTGTGATTCCCTAGAATGTTGTGGATCACCTGTTGATGGTGGTGCGGTAATGGTTGACAATTGGTGGACATTGCTTCCTGAAAAGAAACCGACTTCTATTTCCAAGACTCCGATCAAAAATAGATTCCGTCTATCCCGCATGAACCATGAAACATTCTTTGTTGAAGGAATAAATGAAGCCACACTCTACAAAGTGTTCGATGTCAACGGCATTCTCCTGAAACAAGGCTTTGTTCAAAATGGTGTCGTGCAAGTCCCCAAGACTCCTTCTATTCTCGATATCGCTCATCAGAAAATTTTGCTGAAGTAAAGAAATTCTATATTTTATACAAAAAATGACAACTGATTCGCAACAGTGGTACGAAGTAAAGGAAGTGGGCGGAAGCCTGTGGCACTTCCGTTTTATGCTGTGGATAACTTGCCACTTGCCGCTTCGTGTCGTTGAACTGTGTACGGCGGTCGTGTGCTTCTTTTTCTGGATGGGCGCGCGCCCTGTCCGGGAACGTTCAGCGGCCTACCTGAAACGCCTGTCGGCGGTGCAGGGCAAGCGGATGCCCTTCATGGGCACCTTCAAGCACGTGCTTTCGTTTGCGCTTTCGATGATCGAGAAACTGCTCGGCTGGCGTGGTGCGATCAAGCTGAACCAGGTGGAAACCCAGGGCGACGACCTCGACAAGCTGGTGGAACAGATTGACCGCGGCGAGGGTGCATTCCTGATTTGCTCGCACCTCGGTAACATGGAAATGCTTCGCTCTCTGACGGGCTACGGTGAAATCCATTCGCATAAGGAATTCAAGGTTTTCCCGGTGGTCGACTTCTCGGGAACGTCCAAGTTCAATGCGCTCCTTTTTGAATTGAATCCGGACCTGATGAATTCGGTGCTGGACGCAAACAAGATTGGTGTCGATTCTGCCGTGTGGATGAAGGAACAGATTGTGAAGGGTAACTTGGTGGTGATTGCGGGGGACCGGACCTCGGCGAATTCCACGGACCGGAATGTCGAGATGGATTTCTTGGGCGAGAGGGCGAATTTTCCGGAAGGGGCCTTTACGCTTTCGAGTATTCTGGGTGCCCCGATCTACTTTACGTTTGCCATCCGCAAGCATGACTTTGATATTCGTTCGCCTTACGAGATGCATGTGGTGAAGGCGAAAACCACTTTTGACTGTAGCCGCAAGGAGCGCCCCGAAAGACTTCGGATGCTTGTGCAGGAATACACGCAAATTTTACAGAAATTGTGCCTCAGTCATCCGTACCAGTGGTATAATTTTTACAATTTTTGGAAAAACTCAAAATAAAGGATGTAGAACATGAAAACTGTCGTCATTGGATCAGAAAAATTAACCATCGAACAGGTCGTGTCTATTGCCAAGCGCCAAGTGAATGTCGAGCTGGATTCCTCTGCGGAATTCCAGAAGAAAATCGACGCCGGTGCGGAATTTCTGGACGAAGCTCTCGCTAAGCATGGCGGCATTTACGGCGTGACCACGGGTTACGGCGATTCCTGCACGCAGGTGGTGCCGCCCGATCGTTACTATGAGCTGCCTATCAACTTATCCCGTTTCCACGGTTGCGGCATGGGCAACTATTTTGACGAAGAAACGACCCGTGCTATCATGACGGTGCGTCTGAACACCTTGGCTCAAGGTTTCTCGGGTGTTAGCTACGCACTTTTGAAGATTATCACGACGTTCTTGCAGAACGATATCCTGCCGCTTATTCCGCAGGAAGGTTCCGTGGGTGCGAGTGGCGACTTGACTCCGCTTTCTTACCTGGCCGGAGCCGTGATTGGAGAACGTGACGTGCTCTACAAGGGTGAACGCCGTTCCTCCAAGGACGTGATGGCCGAACTCGGTATCACTCCGCACCGTTTCCGCCCGAAGGAAGCGATCGCCATCATGAACGGTACTGCCGTGATGAATGCCGTTGCGTGCATGGCCTTTAGCCGTGCCGAATACCTGGCCGACTTGTCTTGCCGCATTACGGCGATGAATACGATTGCCATGAAGGGCAATGCCTATCATTTCTACGAACGCCTGTTCGCCGTGAAGCCGCACCCGGGTCTCGTGGCTGCCGCAAAGAAGATGCGCGATGCGATGAACCTCGAAGTCGAAAAGAACGTGGTTCCTGAAAAGATCCAGGACCCGTATTCTCTGCGTTGCGCTCCGCATATCGTGGGCGTGTTCTACGATTCTGAACCGTTACTCCGCCAGCTCATTGAAATCGAAATGAACAGCGCAAACGACAACCCGATTGTGGACCCCGAAACAAAGAATATCTTCCACGGCGGTCATTTCTACGGTGGTCATATCTGTCTCGCCATGGATACCCTCAAGAACATTGTCGCTAACTTCGCCGATCTTCTGGACCGTCAGTTGGCTACAGTTGTGGACATCAAGTTCAACCGCAATCTGCCGCCTAACCTCACGGGTAGTCATGAATTTGCTCTCAACCACGGTTTCAAGGCGGTGCAGATCGGCGTCTCTGCTTGGACGGCCGAAGCTCTCCACAATACGATGCCCATGAGCGTGTTCAGCCGCTCCACTGAATGCCACAACCAGGACAAGGTGAGTATGGGAACGATTGCTTCCCGCGACTGTATCCGCGTGATTGAACTCACCGAACAGGTGGCTGCCGCCGTGTTGCTCGCCGCGTCCCAGGCTCTCCATATTCGCCTCGAACGCGGTGAAATCACCGACAAGCGCATCGAAGGTGTTCGCAAGACATACGACCAGGTGTTCGAAAAGTTCGCTCCGCTCGCTTGCGACCGTCAGCTGGAACCGGACCTCCGCATGACGCTCGAACTGATCCGTGAAAAGCACTACGCCGTTTAATTCGGGAATTCTATGGCTCAGAAGAAACTGAAAGAATCCGTTGAGTTCAAGGTCGAGTTTTACGACGTGGACTCAATGAAGGTGGCGTGGCACGGTAACTACGTGAAATTCATGGAAGTGGCCCGTTGCGCTCTCCTTGCCAAGATCAAGTACGACTACTTCGCCATGGAGGCGAGTGGTTTTGCTTGGCCCGTGGTGGACATGCACATCCGCTACTTGCGCCCGATGATTTTCATGCAGCGCATCCGTGCCGAGGTGACTCTCGAGGAATACGAGGTTTGCCTGAAGCTTTCGTACAAGTTCTTTGATGCCGAAAGTGGCACGCTTCTGTGCAAGGCCGAAAGTATGCAGATGGCGGTGGACATGAACAAGCGCGATTCGCTCATGGTGTGTCCGCCGTGCTTTATCGAACGCGTGCGCGAGGCTCTCGCTGCCGAGGAAAACGGATGATTACACGGATGTTGATGAAAATTGTCATTGCGAGGAGCGGCGCGACGTGGCAATCATAAGAAGCGTCTTTGTCCTGCTTTTTGCCCTTGGGACTCTTGGGGGAACCGCCTTTGCGGCGGGTTCTGCTTCGGATGTCTTCAAGAAGCCGTTGACCGAGGCCTCTAAACCCGCCTTGCAGCTGTCGCTTTCGGTGCTGACGGCATCTCCGTTGACCATGGGCGATTTCAAGCAGACGCGTACGATCAAGAAGATGAACCGCGAATTTGTTTCGACGGGTTCTTTTGCGATTGACCGCGAAGCGGGAATTGTCTGGGATACAAAAAAGCCGTTCCCGTCGTTCTTGTGGGTGGGGGATAATTCCATTGTCCAGTGGGATGTCGCCCGCGATACCAAGAAGACGATGAGCGCGAAGGACAATCCGGTGTTCGCCGAATTCTCGGGAACGATCCAGTCGGTTTTCTCGGGTAAGTTCGACGAACTCGTTCGCAATTTCGATATCTTCTTCGTGGCAGGGGATTCGTTCTCCGTGGGGCTTGTTCCCAAGGAAAAGGCCGTTGCCCGAGTCATTGCGTCGATTGTCCTTTCGGGCCGAACCGAGCTGGAAAAGGTGACGATTGTCGATGGCGAAGGCAACCAGGTCGTCTATGATTTTTCTGCCCAGGCGCATTTCAAGGACCTTGATTCCGTTGAGGGAACCTTTAAGGACCTGGCCCTTAAATTTAAGAAAGTGAAAAAGTGAGACCGGCGTCGAAGAAACTTGTCTCGGTGATTATCTGGGCGGCCATCCATGTCGCCCTTATTTCGCTTGGCCTGTTGCAGCCTTGGAAGGTGGAATCGGATTTATATTCGGTGCTTCCGGATTCAAGCGAATTCAAGAATGTCAGCGAGGCGGAAAAGGCGCTGAGTGCGCGTTCGATGCGCAACTTCACGGTGCTCGTTGGGCATCGCGATTTCGCGGTGGCGAAATCGGCGGCGGAGGCACTGGAAGCCTCTTTTGCCCTCGATAGTGCCTTCGCCGAAACGCGCCTGTACGTTGACGATTCCACGATGCAGCGGATGAGCGACTTTTTCTTCGAGTACCGCAATGTGCTGCAGGGGAAACCCGTCCGCGATTTACTTAAGGCGGGACTTAAGGCGGGCGATTCCTCGGCCTTCTCGGCGATTGCCGATATGGCGCGGCAGAAGGTCTACGGGGCTTTCACGATTGCCGACTTGAGTCACCTGGAAGATGACCCCTTTCTGCTCGGTGCAGAATCTTTCGACTACTTTACGCTCCATTCGCAGCTGATGGGGGGCCGCTTCACCCTGCGCGACGGTGTGCTCGCCGCCGAAGATTCTTCGGTATCGTACGTGATGTGGAGCGCTGCGCTTTCGCCGACGGTTTCGGCGATGGCCTCCGACGGCCATATGCTCGCTCGCCTAGACCGTGTGCTGGATTCGCTTCGCCTTGTTCACGAGGGGCTCCGCATCGAAAAGTCCGGCGTACCTTTCCACAGCTACGAAAGCTCCAGGAACGCGCAGTCCGAAGTGGCGTGGATTTCGGGCGTGTCGATTGTCTTGATTCTTCTGCTCCTCTTATGGGCTTTCCGCACGCCGGTTCCGATCGTGTGTACGCTCGTGGCAATCGGCGTTGCTATCTGTGCAGCGCTTCTAGGAACGTGGGCCCTGTTCGGGAGCATTCATGTGTTTACCTTTGTGTTCGGGACGAGCGTGATTGGCGTGAGTATCGATTACGCAATCCACTTCTTTACCGACTGGAAACACGGAACCTCTAAAAATGGTCTCGATATCCGCCGCCACATTTTCAAGGGCCTCCTGCTCGGTTTCATGACGACCGAGCTCAGCTATATTGCGCTTACCTTTGCCGAATTTCCGCTCCTTCGCCAGATGGCCGTCTTTTCGATTGTCGGTCTGGCGAGTTCCTTTGCGACCATCTTGTTGCTGTTTCCGAATCTGCCCCTTCCGCAGGGGGACGCTCGTGCCAAATCTATGGCTCCGACAAGAATTCCGGCTTTTATCTTGGACTTCTACGACCGCTTCGCTCCCCGTACGGTTGTCGTTGCGGGAATCGTCTTGCTCCTGGCCCTTGTTCCGGGGGTACTGAAGCTGAATATCCATACGGATATGCGCGCCCTGTATGCGATGAGCGAAAATCTCAAGCGTTCCGAGGCGTTGAATGCGCGACTGAACAACTTGGGAATTTCGGCGAACTACTTTATCGTGGAAGGCTCTTCGGAGCAGGAACTTTTGCAGAACGAAGAATCGCTCGTCTGTCGACTTGATTCTGCCCTTGATATGGTCCATGATTCTGCCAATGATTCAGTTTCCAGTTCGGTGAAACCGGTGCTGGGCGGTTACCTGGCGACTTCGACCTACATTCCATCTTTAAAAGTACAGGATGAAACCTTCGAAGGAATCCGTCGGCTTTATGCGTCTCCCGTTTTCGGCGAACTTCTCCGAGACTTGAACCTTTCCTCTGATTCGGTGCGTATGTCGGATGCTTCGCCCCGTTACCTGACTCCGCAATCGGAAATTCCGGCTTCGTTCAGGAGTATCCTTTCGATGCTCTGGATAGGCGAGGTCAACGGTAAATTTTACAGCGCCGTTTTCCCGCTCCACGTGGCCGCGGATTTTGCCGTATCTCAATTTGCCGAAGGTATGCCCTTTGTTTACGCGGTGAACAAGATGGATAACGTGAATGCGACCTTGACGGACCTTTCGCGGGTCGCCCTGTTGCTCGTGGCCCTGGCCTACCTTGTCGTTTTTGTCGTGCTGGTCCTGGTTGACGGTTTTGTCCAGGCGCTCAAGGTCATTCGTGCTCCGGTCATTTCCTGCTTTTTTATTGCGGCCGTATTCGGTTATTGTGGCATTCCGTTCAATTTCTTTGCGATTGTGGGTGTCATTTTGACTCTCGGTATCGGTATCGACTACGCTCTTTTCTTCAAGGAAGGGGGTTCGCGTAACTTGACGACTGCCCTTGCCGTGATGCTTTCGGCCATGACGACGCTGATTTCTTTCGGAAGCCTTTCTTTTAGCAGCTTTGTTCCGGTTGCGACGTTCGGCTTCTCGGTGTTGCTCGGGATTTTGTGCTGCTTCGCCCTGTCGCCATTTAGTAGAAGGTAAAAATTTCTAAATTTGTGGCGCAAAAATGTCAATTTTGAGTGGATTGTATATGATTGAACCTTTTATGTCGTTGCGTGGAATGTAATGACAAAACAATCTATACTCGCATTTTTGTTGCTCCTTTTAGTCGCCTGCCACAACGCGCGCCGGGTTCCGGGGACTGCCCCCGTCTATTATTCCGATGAGCGTTCCGTATCGCTCCTGCCGACAGCCTCGATGACCGAAAAGCTCGATATGCCGCAACATATCGTGGGGGAATTCCAT
>SAMEA3663015__coassemble_883_pt1 | contig 10353 bp, 9 predicted proteins | sample SAMEA3663015__metabat2_low_PE_034 | metagenome-assembled genome bin SAMEA3663015 (sample SAMEA3663015) | pig gut metagenome | biome: pig gut; feature: pig-associated habitat; material: faeces | place: France | collected 2012 | reverse complement strand
ATTCGCTGCCGAGCGTGACCCAGCCCGCCCCGCGCATAATCTTGCGGAGCTTGTTGCGGTTGTCCACTTGCTCTTGCGTGAGTCGTCCACTCTTTAAAGCATTCGCTTCGCCGACTTCGCCCGCACAGCGTTCAAAAGAATCAAAGTCCGTGCCCATGTCAAGCAAGTTGCCATCGGCATCGGTAATGCCCAAGTCCAGCGCCAAGCCAAAGTTATGCATGCCTCCTTTACCCGGCGAAGAAACATAGGCCGAATAAGGGGTTCCACGCACGGTCCTTCGCAAAGCCTCCTGCGCATACAGCGGGCGTGACGCATCGAAAATCACAAACTCGGAACCAGGCATTTCTCGCTGCATAATTTTGATCGCCTTGCGGAGTTTTGCAGCAGCATCCTTATGCACAAAGGCGCGCTGCACGCCACAGTACAAGTCATGCCCCGTCACGTTATCGAAGGTGGCGTATCGCAAGTCCATACGCACGCCCTTCAGGCGCGTAATTTCGACCATGTTGGGATCTGCCGTCGCCAATTCAATCCACTTTTTGGCAGAACTGCAATAACGCAAGGGCTTATCGGGCTTCGGCGGAACAAACAGGGAATCCGTCTCATGAGCAAAGCAAAACGAACCCCAAAAGAACAATAAAGTTACTAGAAATTTTTTCATCCTTAATTCTTTCTAGATCCTTCGGCTCCGCTCAGGATGACACTCTTCGCATTTTACTCAAAGCCCAAAGGGAGCAACGCGACCGAGCTCTCACCTCAAAGCGAAGCGACCTATTAAATCCCCAGCTGCACTTCGACGCCGAATTGCACATAGAGGCCCATTCCCTTCGCCATGAACGGCACCAGGTCATAGCCATCGGTAGATTCATCGTTGTTATCTCGGGTCACCCAGGAGCGTTCGCGAGCGTTTTCACTCCCCAAAAACTTAAGTGCCGACACATCGAGGTTCGCGAAAATATTGTCCACTTCGACATAGAATCGGGCACTCCTGAAGAAATACTTGCTGCTCGTCAAGTCCAGGTTCACACGAGCATCGGTACGGAACATATCCGTAAATTCGTTGTAATCCTTGAGGCGTCGCGTACCGTTGGTATGGCTCTTGACATCGGACGGAGTAATTTCATAGTAATACAACGGACGGTGCAGTGCCGCATGGTGCGTAATGATGACCGATACAATCGAATCCTTGCGCGGATAGTAGCGGAAATGCGAAAGAATGTCCAGGCGGGAATTCGCTTCCCACGGGAGGGACTTGCCACCATCTAATTCGTATTCACCGTAAACCGTGCTCACGTTCGTCGCCATCGAGAAATGGTGCGAAGTCTTGAATTCAAGCGTACCCGAAGCGCCCGCCACCCAGGCAAAATCAATCGGAGTCACATCTTCATACTGCGCATACGCCTTGGGCATCGGCAGGAGCGGATCAGGGTAGTAGCGGCCAAAGCCCGAGCCCTGAGCCACTAGGTACTTAGAATTGTAACCCAGGCCCAGCTTACCGGACACACCCGATTCCAAGCGCCCCGTAAGGTCGCCATCTTCGTAATAAGGTTTCCAGTCGCTACGGTAGGCCGCATTCGCAAAGAGCCTCCAGTAGGCGGTATCAATCTTCGAAAGGTTCTGTTCAAAGTCCAACGAAGCCGTCGGCGCCGCCTCGTGTTCGCCGGCATCGGCAATGGCGCCGAAAGAATTTCCCGCGAGAAGTCACTCCGCCAGTTCATGCGGGCTGCCCCCGAAAGTACTCCCGTCTGGAAGTCATCGGACTGCGTATCACCAAAATCAGGATATTCTCGTTCGACAATATGGTGCTCGTAAAGCAAGGCGCCACTCAATTTGGAGCCCAGGATCGACCCCTTGAAATTCCGGTCGAGTCCACCACTCAAAGTCGTATGAGTCTGCTCGTAAGCGTCGATAAATGTCGCCGATTCCTTCGTATTCGCCGTTTTGCGGAAACCCGTCGTATCGCGGAGTGTATCGCCCAGCACCTCACGCACGAAGCCGGCATGAGCAGACGTTCCAAAGCGGGAATTATATTCAGCGCCCATGACCAGGTACTGCTGCTTTCCCTCGATAATGTCGATCGAGTTCACCTGGTCGTAGGCAGTAGAAGTGTCCTGATGGATGCTGTATTTATCGGAGCTGTACAAGGTACGAAGCGCCCAGGTATTTCCGCTGCTGTCGGAGCCGTTAAACTGCGCATAGATGTCGTATGCCGTGAGATCAAATGGATCCGAAGATTTCACATTGCAGTTCTCGACGCAATCTCCATCACGCTTGCGGAACTCGGTAAAGAACTTTTCGCCCAAGTTCTTGAGCATTTCCTCGTCAAGCCTGCGGAAAGAGAAACGGAAGCTATCCCAGAAAAGCCACGGCGCATCAACCACCACTTCTTGAAGCGTAATACCTGCCGTGCCGCGGAGTCCCCAATCGCCCTTGGTCTGTTCAGGAATATACTGTACCGAAGTCGCGAGCCCCTGGCCGATGGGGCCTTCGCCGTAATTGTCATGGATTTCGATGGCGCTCAGGATATGCGGATTCACCACCGACAGGTTGCCCGGGAAACCGACATCCAGGTGACGCATGTTCGGAATGCGGAGCCTACCCAAATGGTACGCCACGTCGCCCGCACGGGAACCGTCATAATAAAGGGCGCTGCTGAAATCCTTCTGACCAGAGATACCCGGCATCTGGCTCAAGTGTTCCGTCACGTCGAAGCGCATACCGGCAGCATCTTCCAGCTTATCCAGGTTCACCTTGCGTTCAAAGTTCCACTGCACTTTGTCGCCACCACCGCCAATCACGGTACTCGTCCCCAGGTTGCGGACATCGGTGGTCGTCTGCATCGTGACCACCATGTCAAAGAGGTCTGCAAAATCTTGCAGTTCCACCTGCACGCTGTCGAAGCCGTCCTTCTTAAAAATGAGGATTGCATTCTTGGAATCCACCGTCAGTTCGAAGCGACCGTCGGAATCCGTCTCACCCAATTTTTTCCCGGAGACATAAGTGATGGTCGCATCCTTAACCGGCAAATCGGTTTCGGATTCCAGAACGACACCCACAATCAAGGTCGGGGTCGCAGCAAACAGGAACGTCGCCAAAAGCAGGACTGAAACGAGCAGGGAGCGTAATCTCATGATTCCTAAAATAGCAAATTGAATTGTTCTATATTTACCGTATGCTTGATATTTACCTAGTTCAAATGGAAATCGCCCCAAACGACAAGGCCAAAAACTTTGCCAAAGTCCGCGAACTCGCCTCAAAAATTCGCAAAAGTGCGGACGATTCCGTTCCAGGTCTAATCATTCTCCCCGAAATGTTCGCCACGGGATACCTGCCGCTACACCCGGAAAGCGCCGCGGAAGACTTTTTCAAAAACAATGCCGGCGAAACGGCCGATTTTTTGTACAAACTCGCAAATGAAACGGGTTGTGCCATCATGGGGGCAGGCATAGAAAAGAGCTCCGAAAGCGATGCGGCTCGCGACATCAATGAAAGTCAGAAACTCCTGAACCATAGCAGCGTCTATATACCAAGAAACACCCAAGAATACGCCCGCTACGACAAGCGGCATCCGTTCTTTATGGAACAGAAAAAGTTCAGCGCCGGCGATAAAGTTAGTTTATTCAAAATCAAGGATTGGAACATCGCGGCAACCATCTGTTTCGACCTTCGATTTCCGGAACTCTACCGCGATGCAGTCAAGGCAGGAGCTAGGCTCATCACGGTGCAAGCGGCCTGGCCCGCCGCAAGAATCGCCCACTGGAAAACCTTGTTGCAGGCGCGAGCTATCGAGAACCAGGTGTACATCGCTGCCGTGAACGGAATCGGGGGACCCTCTTACGGAGGCAACTCGATGATTATCAATCCGAAAGGGGAAATCATCGCTTCGACGGACGCCTCCTTCGAAGGAATCGTACACGCACGCATCGATTCAAAATCACAGGAAGAATACCGCAAACAGTTCCCCGTGCTAAAGGGAATTGTACCGGAAGAATACTTTTAATGTCTAGTATTCCAAAATGGAATGATCTAGGTCACATTATTCCCCCCAAAGCGGATTTTTTCCTAATTCACTAGCTATCAACAGGTTAGCGTCATTTCGTCAAAAAGTGGTCCATAAAAAAATTTTTTTATGTCTTTCCACTGTCAAAATTATAATATATCTTTTCCCTCTAGGATGGATCGACAACATCTAAGCAAGAGGTAAACGATGTCGAACACAAGCAGACTCCAGTACGCAAAAGCGTTAATCAAGGCAGGCATCACGCGTGAACTTGTTCTCAAGATCACGTCTATCTCGACCTACCAATATGCGCAAATCCAGCGGGAACTAGCCGCTTAAGGAGAGCGTGCCTTGCGGATGGAGCTTGTCATTCCGGCACAGCCTGCGACTTTGAACGAAGAACGACAGGCAGTGCTTTTGAATTGCTACAGGGACGGTTCACTTTTACTTGACGCCAAGGACGGCAAAAAGCCCGCACGATTTTTTCTGAAAGTCGGCGATGTTTTTCCGTGGAACCAGTTTCTGCCCAAGCTTCTTGCGAACTGGCAACTTTCCGACTTCAAGGATGTTCCCAAGGAATTCATCCCCCAAAAAAGGATTCCCGAATTCGTACTCGAAGGAATCCTGAACGAGCCTCTCGAAAACCAGCTGAAAGTTTTGGCCACCCTCCGAAAGCAGGGGTATTTTTCAGCACTGAAAACAAAATGACCTACGATATTACAAGCAAGCGATGGTTCATGGGAAAGGGGCAACCTGTCCGTCAAATCAACGAAATGGACCGCATCGAAATTGCAGGCTGTACACTCCAAATTTTACAGGTCGAATTCGAGAACCATTCTCGCGACCTATATGCAACAATCGAAGACGAATCCAAGACCGGAGCCATCCTTGCCGAATGTTTCGGCGGAGCTCCGTCCGTCCAGATTTTCAAGACAGATAAAGGACAATTCGTTTTCACACGGACCAGCAAGATTGAGAAGGATGCCCTGGGCCAGGCAATCGCCCTTGGTGCCGAGCAGAGCAATTCAGCGTTTTTCGTAAAGGGCAAATACTTCTTCAAGCTATTCCGCCGCTTGCACGCAGGGCTTCACCCCGAGCAGGAAATCCTCCTGCAACTGAACAAGAAGGGATTCGAAGGAGTTCCGCAACTTCTTGGATACGCGGAGTACCAGACGAACGGAAATTCCTACGCCATTGGCATTCTGGAAAACCACATTGACGGCGCCAAAAACGCCTGGGACCTTTTCACGGGAGAGCCGACTCCTTTTCTCGAACACGCCGCCTGGTTACTTGGACAGACCACGGCGAAGATGCATCTGGCCTTAAAGGGACTGAAGGGAACGGGCTCGCAGCCCGAAAAGCCGCCCTTTGAGAAGTTAGTAAAGCTGTTAAAGGCGAACGGAAAAAAAGACCTGGTGCCGATTGTCAACAAATTAAGTTGTTCGCAAGAATCTGTGTTGACCAAAACGACGCAGGGGAGTTTCGTTCCGCAACGCATTCACGGAGACTATCACCTGGGACAGCTCCTTATCGACGGAAAAAAATTCACGGTTCTCGACTTTGAAGGGGAACCGGCGCGCACGCTCGATTTCAGGCGAAGGCTACGATCCCCCGCCGCCGACATCGCGGGTATGCTACGAAGTTTCGCCTATGCCGAAGCGGTCCGACAGGCAAGCATCCCCGAGGAAAAACGTTCCGCCGAGCCCTGCAGCTACGGGCTGAGTTTTTTGATCGGCTATAGCCAGGAATCGGGAATTCCGATCAAGCAGCTGGAAGAGGAATCCAGGCCCTACATTCTAAGCAAGGCCGTCTACGAGGCGTGCTACGAGCTGGAATTCCGCCCCGACTGGTTCTGGATTCCCGAAAAAGCCCTCAAAGAGCTTTAGTGGTGCAAACGGGGACTCTTGAAACGGAGCTCCGTTTTTCTATATTGGCGCCCTTTCAGGGCGCATATAGCTTGGTTCGGTCATGTCAATTCGTGCAAGCACGATTGACGCGACTCTCACCTTAAGCTATATTTGCACCCACTCATGAGCAATTCTAAGAATTTTGTTATCGCCCTGGATGGCGGTTCGGGTACCGGCAAGAGTACCACCGCCAAGCTCGTGGCAAAGGCCCTCGGCATTACCTATCTGGATACTGGCGCCATGTACCGCGCCGTGACGCTTGCCGCCCTCGACAAGGGACTTGCGGCCGAAGAAGGCCCCGCCATGGACGAACTGCTCAAGAACCTTGACCTCGGGTTCGACTCCGAAAACCACATTCTCATTAACGGTGTGAGCCGCGAAAGCGAAATCCGCGGCATGAAGGTGTCGAGCAACGTGAGCATCTACTGCGCCCTCCCCTCTGTCCGTGCCGCAATGACCGAAAAGCAGCGCGAAATCGGCAAGAAGCAGAGCTGCATCCTGGATGGCCGCGACATCGGAACCGTCGTTTTCCCCGACGCCAAGTACAAGTTTTTCATGGTCACGGACGTGAAGGTCCGCGCCGAACGCCGCTACAAGGAACTCCTTGAAAAAGGCGAGAAGGTGACGCTCGAAGAAGTCCTCGAAAACCTGGTCGAACGCGACCGCCTGGATTCTTCCCGCGCAAACGCCCCCCTCAAGAAAGCGGACGACGCTATTGAAATTGACACTACACACATCTCAATCCAACAACAGGTGCAAAAGATTCTCGACTACGTAGGTGTAGTGGCGTAGCCTGAATCCTTTGTTCCACAACCCAATTAAACAATATGTCTCAAAATCTCAAATTCGGTACCGCAGAAGATCTCGCAGAAATCCTCGCCGCTCAGAGCGAATGCAGCCCCGACTTCCGTAAGCAGAACGCTGACGTTTACGCCGGCATGGACTGCCTCGAACAGGGCAAGCTCGTCACCGGTAAGATCAGCCAGGTGAACGACCAGGAAGTCCTGATCGACGTGAACTACAAGTCCGAAGGTGTCATCGACCGTGGTGAATTCAAGGACACGGACTCCCTCGAAATCGGTTCCGAAATCGAAGTGTTTGTCGAAAAGCTTGAAGATGAAGACGGACGTCTCATCCTCTCCAAGCAGAAGGCCGACTTCGTGCGCGTGTGGGATCGCATCCACGCTGCTTTCGAAAACAACGAAGTCGTGCGTGGTACGCTCACGAAGCGTATCAAGGGCGGTGTGGTTGTCGACCTGTTCGGCATCGACGCTTTCCTCCCGGGTTCCCAGATCGACCTCCGTCAGATCCCGGACATCAACGCCCTCATCGGTCAGGAATACGACCTCAAGGTTATCAAGGTTAACAAGGCTCGCAGGAACATCGTCGTGTCTCGCCGCGTCGTTCTCGAAGAAGAACGCAACAAGCAGCGTGGCGACGTGCTCGAAACCCTCGAAAAGGGTCAGGTCCGCAAGGGTATCGTCAAGAACATCACCGACTTCGGTGCATTCATTGACCTCGGCGGCGTAGACGGCCTCCTCCACATCACCGACATGAGCTACAAGCGCATCAACCACCCGACCGAAATGCTCCAGCTGGGCCAGGAAGTCGAAGTCATGGTTCTCGACTTCAACGACAAGAAGGAACGCATCTCTCTCGGCATGAAGCAGCTTAAGCCGCATCCGTGGAAGGACATCGCCGAACGTTATCCGGAAGGCGCCATCGTTAAGGGTAAGGTTGTTTCCATTACCGATTACGGTGCATTCGTTGAACTGGATAGCGGCGTCGAAGGCCTCATCCACGTTTCCGAAATGTCCTGGACTCAGCATGTCAAGCACCCGTCCAAGATCCTCACCGTCGGTCAGGAAGTCGAAGCAGTCGTGCTCAAGGTTGAAGAAGATGCAGAACGCATCTCTCTCGGCATGAAGCAGCTCGAATCCGATCCGTGGGATTCTATCGAAACCGAACTTCCGCCGGGTGCCCGCGTGGTTGGTGAAATCCGCAACATCGCTTCCTTCGGCGCATTCGTCGAAATCAAGGAAGGTGTTGATGGCCTCATCCATGTTTCCGACATGTCCTGGACCAAGAAGATCACCCATCCGAACGAAATGGTCAAGAAGGGTGACAAGGTCGAATGCGTCGTGCTCGCCGTCGATAAGGAAAAGCGTCGTATTTCCCTCTCCATGAAGCACCTCACCGAAGACCCGTGGGATACCATCGATTCCACCTACCCGGTGAACAGCGAAGTGAAGGGCAAGATCGTTCGCATGCTCGACCGCGGCGTCGTGGTTGAACTCGCTGACGGCATCGAAGGCTTCATCCCGGTTTCCAAGCTCACCGCTGAATACATCAAGGTTCCGGCCGATGCATTCAAGGTTGGCGACGAAGTTCCGGCTGTCGTGACCGAAATCGACCAGAACAACCGTAAGATCTTCCTCTCTGTGGTTGACTACTTCAAGAACCGTGAATCCGCCGAGCTCAAGGCTTGGATGGACTCTCACAAGCCGGGCGAATCTGGCACCACCATCGGTGAAGCCGCCGCCCCGAAGAAGAAGGCTTCCAAGAAGAAGGCTGACGAAGCTGAAGCTTAATTAGCTTATTCAAAAGCTTAAGGGAACCCCGCGGGCAACCGCGGGGTTTCTTGTTTTGCATTGTCATTCCCGACTTGTTCGGGAATCACCATTCCTACTCAAGCAAGTTTTCTATTTTATTATTATGTCTAATCGAATTCAGGAACTCGATGTCTTGCGCGTACTTGCGATGTTCTTTGTCATCACGTACCATTTCGGATGCGAATACGCGGCAGCCGGGCTCCCGTTCATTAATTTATTCTGCACCACGTCGAATTACGATTTCGGCAATATCGCCGTTACGATTTTCATTGCCCTTTCGGGAGGGCTGCTCTATAAAAGATACGGCGTTATCGGCTGTGAAGAGGGATACCCGACTCAACCGGGTATAACAATTGACGTACCAAAAAACACGAACAAATTCGAGCAAATTAAAACGTTTTATGTAAAACGGGCAAAGGCGATCTACCCGCCATTCTGGATTTTAAGTCTCTACATTCCCCTTTCGATGATTCGGCACCTACTTGCGGACGGCAACCCGTTTTTCATGGGCAGTCCCTTCAAGCTGTCGCTAACCGTCATCGGATTTGACGGTTATGTGAAGCTGTTCGGGATCGGCACTTACGCTTTTTGCGGGGACTGGTTTGTCGGCGCCATCGTGATGCTTTACCTGCTTTACCCGTTACTCGCCAAATGTTACCGGAAAGCACCCATCGTCACACTCGTAACTCTCGCGATCCTTTACGTTTCTCAATTCCTATTTCCCATTAAATACGACGAGCTGTTCAGTGCTCTTCCGATAACGCTCATTTTCAAGTTTTGCATGGGATTTGCCCTGATCGAAAATCTAGACCGTCTGCGGAACCGCCGCGTAGCCATTGCAGCGGGTGCCATATTTCTCGCGATTACCATCGTCACCATTCCCGGGAGCCGCCACATGGATTACGCGGGCATGATTGCGGCGTTCGCGTTATTCGCCGTTGTATTCTATATCGCGCCACGCCTGCTCCGCCATAAAGCAGTGAAACTCCCCATTCAGAAACTTGCGGCACTTTCGTATTGCGTTTTCCTGGTGCAGCATGTGGGAATTGTTTGGGCGCAGGCGGCCTTCATCAAGATTTTCGCCAAGATGCATTGGAGCTTTACGCAATGGAATGTCTTGGCTTTATTCGCCTGCACGCTCGTTATCATCGTGCTTGTCGCTTGGATATTGAAGCTGGTCAGCGATAAACTCGTGCAAAAACGATAAAAAGCACCTATAATTATAGGGGTGTACCTATAAACCGAGTAAAAAGAAGTGTTTTATAGGTACAATTTAGCGAATTACAAACAAATTGCTCTGCAAAACAGAAAAGATTTCTAGATTTTTCATAAAATTTGACCTATAAAAATGCTAATACAAAAATCTTATAGGTATCAGCATCATGAAAAAAGAGACTTTTATTGAATTTGATACCTATAAACAGGACAATTCATCTGTTTTATAGGTACACATTTCCCAAAACGGACTTTTCGGGCACCCCCAAAACCATTTTTTTCATTGATTTGGGAAGATAGCGACATTCGGAACGCTTGAAAGACAAGCTCCGGTACATTTTTCTATTTTTCAATGTATGAACCTCGCTGGAAAGAAAATTTTGCTCGGAGTCTCGGGCGGCATTGCCGTGTACAAGAGCTGCGAGCTGTTGCGCCTGTTGCAAAAGAAGGACGCAGAAGTACGCGTGTGCATGACCGATGCGGCGACAGAATTCGTGGCACCGCTCACTTTCGCAAGCCTCAGCAAGTGCCCCGTGTACCTGAAGAACGGTGCCGCCGAAGCGCGTCCTTTCCAGCATATTGATTTTCCTCGTTGGGCGGACCTTTACCTGGTTGTGCC
>SAMEA3663015__coassemble_856_pt1 | contig 10553 bp, 6 predicted proteins | sample SAMEA3663015__metabat2_low_PE_034 | metagenome-assembled genome bin SAMEA3663015 (sample SAMEA3663015) | pig gut metagenome | biome: pig gut; feature: pig-associated habitat; material: faeces | place: France | collected 2012 | reverse complement strand
GCTTCTTCGCTAGAAGCGACAGCCTTCATGACCTCTTCGTTACCGACTCCGCCCACGTTCACCGTGAGGCTAACCTTCTTTTCCTTGGAAAGGCTAGCAAGCTTTTCGAAGTTGGGAATGTCGTTTTCGTCCGAGTTAGAAAGGCTGGAGCCGTCTTCGCTAGGAATAAAGTAGCCGTAATGAATGTTCGTCAGGAATTCGTAACGGACATCTTCGGGGGTAAACTGGGAATACTGGAGCCAGTTCGGGAAATATGTTCCTACCTGAAATTCAGCTGCAAAAAGCAGCGCAGCGGAGCATCCTAATGTTGCAATAAATTTCTTAAACATATCGTCACCCTTTCTTAATTTGCAGGAGTTTCACCAGATTCTTCTGCAGCAGGTTCTTCAGTGGAAGGTTCTTCCGCAGCGGTTTCATCCGAAGCCGTTTCCGCAGTAGCAGGATTCTCTTCTGCAGCGGGTTCGGTCGGTTCGGGTTCAGGAGGGTTCGCTACAAGGAGACTGTCCTGAACTTCGCGGATACGAACAAGACGTTCGCCACCTTCGTCATTCCAAATCGGATAAATCTGGCCATCCGCCGCATTCTGGCAGAAGTAGTAGGAGCTGTAGTCCATGATTCGGGGCTTTGCACCCAAGGTGTCAGCCAGGTTCACGATTGTCGCAATCTGCTTTTCGATTGAGGCTGCCTTCGAAACGACCGTCTTGCCCGCCTGCGGACCAGCCGGAATCGTAATGTCGGCGGCAGCACAGGCACGGTAGGCACGACCGTCAAGGATTCCGAACGCGGCATAATGCATTTCGTAAAGATCCGGGTCGTACACGAAGTTATCAAGATAGGCAACGTCTTCAGCAGCACTGGGAGCACCACCAATCTGCTGCTTGTTGAAGCGGAGCACAATCGACTTCTGTTCCTTGTTGAGTTCGGCAGCACCTTCCCACATGGATTCCGGGTATCCGGCCATCAGGAAAGCCTTCTTGACCAGGGCTTCGTCGGCAAGGAACGCCTCGTTGTCGGCATTGTAGAGCGCCGTAGCCTCGGCCTTGGTATCGTTATTCGCCATGGAATCCAGGCGCGGCTTGTTGTCTTGGTTACGGAGCCTGTCGATAATCTGGAAATACTTGACATCGGGATTCAAAGCGAGATAAGTATCGATGTCAAAATCGGAAGGCATCTTGTAGTAGGCGATGTCATGGACACCGTTACCGGCGTTAGAGGTCTTGACAGCCATATCACCGGAGTCTACGGAGTAATCTGCGCAGGCACCAAGAACCAGGGCCGTTCCGATCAGTGCGAATTTTACTTTTTTATTCATATTCAAATTCCCCCTTAGAAGTTGACCGTCACGTCAGCCATGATAATGTTCTTGGAAATATCGAGCTTGGCCGAACTGGTTGCACCGGTGGCCATATCCATATTCATGTAGTCGATGGAATTCGACAGGCGGCCGTATTGCACGGTAGCATAGGCACCGGCACCCAGCTTGTAGCGAAGTCCAGTCAGGAGCAACATTTCAGAGGACTTGTCCAGGACGCCCATGTACGGCACGCCGAAATCGAGGCTCAGCATCTGGAAACCGGTCAGCAAGGCCACCTGTTTCCAGGAAAGATCCAGGCCGGCCATGATGCGGGAGCTAGAACGTTCCAGGCCATCCTTTTCGTTAGCCATCTCGTAGGAACCGCCCAGCTTGACGCCAAGATCCTTGGAAAGGTTCGCGAGGCGGGCCACGTCGACATTGAGGCCACCGCCTACACGCATATACTGCGTGCCAGTAGCGAAGTCAGTCGGATTTTCCAGGAGGTTGACCGAGTCGGCCATGTAGAGACCGAAGACCACGCGGAACGCGACAGCGTCGTTCCACTTGCCGTTCAGGTCAATATCGCCACCGGTACGGTTCGGAGTAGCGTAACCGTAGGGCATCGCGATGTTCGTAGACGGATCAAGCACCGTTGTCGTAGCGAGCAGGTCGGTACGCTTCAAAGTCACATTGTTGTAACCGTTACGGTAGTACTGCGCGTACTTGAAGTTGTTGTAGAGACGGTAATATTCAGATTCGTATGCAGTCGGATCTTTCACCATCATGTTCGAGGAGTTCAGCGGAACCGATTCGTACATGGAGAAATAGAGGTTTTCGAGAGAACCCGAACGGACACCGGAAAGCAGTTCGTCGGCCATGGGAGTCGAGAAGCTTGCATCGCTGTTGAGCACCGGGATGTTCGACAGCACGGCAGGAGTCATGGCAAGTTCAGCCTGGAAATCCTTGTCGACCTTGATCACGTTCGCCTTGGCATCGAAATCAATGGAGCCCATAGAAGCGTCGGCATAGAGGTTCACCCTCAAGGCACCCTTGTTCTGAGCCGTAGCAATCTGGTCCATGCTAGCCTTGATTTCGGTCGTTGTCCTGTAGCTGAAGTAGCCACGGTCCGCATTGACCGAACCATCGGGATTCACGACAGCGGCAGTATCGACAAACATCGTCTTCTTCTCGGTCACCTTGTATGTATCCTGGTAGACGCTCCAGTAGGACAGGGCATATTCCACATCGATACCGAAGTGGAAATCACCCGGCATCAGGCGCTTGGAATCAAAGCCGAGTTCGAAGCTGAGCACGTTGTTCAGATCGTAGTAAAGAGTATCGAGTGCGGTATACATGTTGACCGAACGGGAGCTACGGACGCGGTCGAAGGTGTAGACTTCGTTCACGCCGAGCGTAACGCCGCTCAGGTCCACGCTACCGGCAATGGCCGTCATATAGCGGTCAGACTGGTCAAAGTCGAAGAAGACCTGGTCCTTTTTCTTGGCCACGTTGCGGATACGGGCCAAGGTACCGTGAAGTTTGACGTCATCAAAGGCACCGAGCTGTCCCGTGGTCACCTCGACATTCGCACCCTGCATCAGACGGTCGTTCGAGCCGTCCAGATTCTTGTCGGCCATGACTTCGGCACGGTGTTCAGCGAGGATCGTCGGTTCAAAAATCAGATCCGGCATCGGCTGGTAAACGGTCAACGGAGTGTAACCCACGCGCATGTGACCCAAGTTGAACTTCATGTGCTTATTGAGGCTATAGCCATCATAAGACCACCAAGTCGTAATGGGAGAGTTGTTGCCTTCGCGGTGAGCGTTCTGCCAGTCCTTGTGGAAGCGCAGGTTGAACTTCGCTACGCTTTCGGAGCTGGGGCGAACGGAGAACACCATGTTCATGCGTGTGTAGGCGGACGCTTCGTCCAACTGAGAGTCCTTAGTCAAGTCGTCCGAAGAAATCGTCGAGTGCAGGTAACCCGCCTTGGCATTACCGTTGATGGCAAAGCCGAGCGCATTGGATTCGTAGTTCGTCAGCTTTTCGAGCAGGCTCAGCTGGCGACCTTCGACAGAAGTGGAATCCTTGGCTTCTTCCTGAGCGAAAGCTACAGAAGCAGCAAGCATCGAAGAAAGGAGGACCGATTTATAACCCATAAGCTTCAAATCTTTATTCATTGTTTGCCTCCCTTAGAACTCTACGTTGATTGTAGCCTGAAGGATGCTACGGGTGAATTCATGTTCAAGTTCGGTCGCCTGAGATTCGCGGTTCTCGATAGCGACATAATCAGGAAGGTTCGTCTCTGTTGCCGGCACAAAGCTGTTGTCGCTGGCACTGTACTCGCCACCCAGCAAGGTTCCACCCAGGCCCACGACCGAGTAGGTATTCTTGACGGTAGCCTGTCCGTAATTGATGGCCAACCAGGCATGCGGAGCGAGCGTGTAGTCGAGACCGACCATCCACTGCATCTGCTTACCCGTCATCACAGGAGCCACGGAAACCTTGAGGTTGCTCATGGTCAGTTCCTGCATCAGGGCACCAGCCGCATTGAGTTCGGCGTTGATCATCTGGAAGCCGCCAGAAATACCGAGGCGCTTCCAGTAGCGGGCATAGAGACCGGCATTGATGAAGTCCGTCTTGAACTCGGCACTGGAAATGGAACGTTCGGCATGCTTGTAGCTACCGCTCAATTCCAGCGGCAAGCTAAATCCGAGCAGGCCAAGAACATCGATCTTGGCACCACCGCCGAATTCCGTGTAAGAGGCTGCATCGAGGCCGCCCATACCAGCAACCTGGTCCATCTTGGTGAACAAGCCCTGGACTTCAACCAAGTTATCCTTACCGTAACCTGCCACCAGGTTTGCGCGGACACCGGTACGGTTCGTGGTCGCAAGACCATTGGGCAAGGCCATCTGGATGTTGGCGTCAGAGAGTTCGTCGATCAGGGCGAGTTCCTTGCGGGTGTAGGTCGCCGTGGTGTATGAGGTCTTGGAGTACGGAGCGATATTGTAACTCTTGGTCTGGCCATTTTCCATACCGGCATCATCGTTCGTCAGATACTGGGAAACGGGAGAATGCTTCGGCGTAAAGAAGTAGAGAGCGTCGAAGGTGGAATACAGCGGAGCGTACGGACCGTACTTGGTCAGGTCGGCATCCTTGTCGGAGTTCATGACGCGAGTCGCGATGAAGGACGGGGACTGAGCAAGAGAGTTGTACCAGCTAGAGTCGTTGCGGATGTAATCCACGGAGACCTTGGCCATCCAGCTATCCGTCTTGTAACCGACATTCAGGTTCGCATTAATGGCGAGACCCTTCTCGATTTCGTCTTCGGAGGTAATGGTACGGAGCGTATCGTAGATGTTTCCGGCATCATCCCTGAAAACAATGGGACCTTCGGCCATAGCGGGATTACCCGCTTCATCGAGAACGGGCAAGTTGAATTCGTCATACTGAGGCACCATGCCAACGGCAACCACCGAAGCTTCGGTGTAAATCTTGTCCATCGAGTAGGCGACTTCACCGGTCAAGTCGGCGATCAAGCTCTTGTTGCCCATGAGTCCGGCAATGTCGGCACCGATACGGCCAGCAATCACCTGGGTGGACTGAGGCAGGGAGTCATGGAAGTTGATCGGCTTCCTGATATAGGTATACCTGGAATCAGAACCACCGTTAGCCTTGTAGAGGTCGTTCTTGTAGTAGGTGTAGGCCTTGGAGTCTTCGTCATCCCAGACATCCAGGAAGGTCACACCGAGCATCAGGTTCTTGTTCAGAGGATACAGTTCCAAGTTGGCCGCCAGGGCGTACTTGTCAAATGTACCTGCCTGAGAAGCGCCCCAGATATCTTCGCCGGGGAGGAGGTTGCCTTCGGCACCGGTCGTATCGAGACGCTCGGCGCGGCGGAGGCGGGCAAAGAAACCTTCAGCACGGAGTTCACCCAAGGTCGGGCCCATGTCCGCACGGAACTGGAGGTTGAGGCCCTGCAGATTGCGCTGGTTGCCTTCGATAAAGGCTTCCTTCTGAGCCATCTCGCGGTTACGTGCAAAAATCATCGGTTCGTACATGATGTCGACACCAGGCATGTACACGGTCAACGGAGAATACTGCTGACGGAAATCACCCGCGATCCAATGGAAATTCTTACCGATGTTGCCTTCGAGGTTAATCCAGGGGGCATTCACCATGGTAGCGGAGTTCGCGAAGTAGTCCTGCATGCCTGCACCCAGGCGGAGCACGATATTCGCCCCCACAAAATCCCACGGACGGAAGTGCATATCCAGGTCTAACTGGACAAATTCAGCAATTTCGCGGTCCGGGAGCGTGTTGAAACCGTTCACGTCCTGGTCGGATTCCACGTTGGACTTGTTATAGACGGCACGAACCGTACCGCCGATATCGACCCCCTTGCGGGACTCGATGGCCTCTACGGTACTGTCTATCTTAGCCTGATTGTCGGCAATTGCGGTAGCAGAAGCGATTGCGGAAACAGAGAGCAAACCAAAAATGAGTCTTTGTAACATACTTAACCTCTACTAGAACCACATCTTTGTTTCAACAGCGAAGTAATGGCCCTTCCAGTCGTTTTCCGGGAGGAATTCGTCGGAGCTGGTCATCCACTTGTAGCGGAAATGCAAGCCTGCGCGGGGAGTGAAGTCCCAGTCGAGACCGAAACCAAGAGCTGTCTGTGTAATGTTAATCGGGGCTTCTTCGTAAATGAAGGCACCGTTCTTATAAGCGGCCGTATAAGTCGAACCCTGCTTCGGCAGGTTGGCGTCGACCGTACGGATAACATAGGCGTTGGGGGCGCAGATCTTTTCGAGGCCGAGGATCAGCAAGCCGTGAATCGTGGAGGTGATGGCCACAGCCGGTTCAGACTGAATGAACCAGTCCCAAGCGAGCATATCCTTCTGGTTTGCGCTGTAGGCAAGCGGAGAGAAGGAGGTGGAAACGCCGGACAGAGCCGTATAGACGGACATCATGATATTACGCTGGATACCGAAGAAGTGACCCACTTCGTAACCGGCATCGAGAACCAAGCTGACGTTCCACTTGACATGCTGCGGAGCTTCTTCGGTAGCAGCTTCTTCGGCGGAGTTGTAAGGCACGAAGCCTTCCCAGAGTTCCCAGGTACCGCCGCGGAGACCGCCTTCGAGGTTGTTGAGCTTATTGGTGGACTTGGCACCCACGCGAGCCACATTACGGGCATTGTCGTTACCGTTACCGGAGTCAGCCGTATAAAGGGTCTTGAACTTGGTCCAGGAGTTGGAGGATTCCCACATGGCACGGCCGTTCAGGTTGTACTTGAAGTCGATCATGTCGTCGCCCTTTTCGATCTGGCGATGAATGCCGTACTGCACATCGAAACGGCCGAGTTCGATCTGCGGTTCCACCTTGATGTTGGCACCGACCATGTTCGGACCGTAGCGGAAGGTACCCGCGCCGACATAGAACTTGTCCTGGCGCCAAGTGCGGTAGCGGGACGGATCAGTCATACCGAAGGGAGAATAGAAGTCCGGAGTCAAGTAGACTGCTTCGAGAGTAATGGGCTCCCAGTGCTTGTCCTGAGCCTTGATATAGAGGCCGAAAGCCGGAGAGGAACTACCGCTGGAGTAGTATTCCTTTTCGTTCTTGGCATAAATTTCGTCACTTTCGATCTGCTTGAACTTCGTGGAATCGTCCCAGCTCAAGGCGAGGTCCATCATCAAGTAGAACTTAGGAGTGAGGTTACCCTTGATGTCGATAGAGGCCACATGGTTGTCGACAACGTAGGCGTTTCCGTCGGCATCCTTGAAGGAGTATTCCGGTTCGTAGATGGCGGTATTTTCGAAATCGACACCCATATAGTTCGCACCGACGGTCATTTCGGCACCGGCCACCTGGATCTTTTCCTTGGCGATGCGGCCGTGATAGACCATACCGTCAAAGTCGTAGGTACCGACCATTTCCAGTTCGCCCGGCTGGCCACCCAACATCCTGGTACCGTCGCGGGTCGCGATGTCGGCATCCATCGGCTGGGACAGCATAAACTGAGCCTTCATATTGTACGGCAAGGTGTGCACATCGAGGAAGATACCACCGAAGGAACGGTTGGTCCAGAATGCACGGCCACCTTCCTTGACCGGGTGGAAGTTCTTTTCTTTATAGTAGGTACTCACGACCTTTTCGTCTTCGAAGGTTTCGTACTGCGAAGCGAAGCGGGCCATGGTTTCGCGTTCCCACATGGTAAGGGGGCTACTGTTCGCCCAGATCACGCCACCGGCCTGGAGGGTCGCACCAAAGCTACCGGCACGGACGTCGATACCGGCCAGCATGTTTTCGTTGGTGGAAACACCGTAGTAGTCGGTCCAGTGGTCAAACGGGACGCGCTGTGCCTGGTTGAATTCGCCGGAGTTCGGAGCAGTCGCGTTGCTGTTCTCGAAGTAGCCGGAGAAGTCGAACGGCAGGTAGAGGTTGGAGAACACCGTCAAGAACGAAGACGGGGAAACGACGATACCCACGTTCAGTGCAGACTGGATGAGCGTACGCTGACGGTCGTTCATCTGCAAGTCGGAAGATTCGTAATAATCGAAATGCTTGAGGCGGATGGTCAGGTCGCCCGAGATAGCAACCGGACGGTCGTCCTTACCGACAACGGTAGAAGCGGCATATTCCGCCAAGGAGTCCATGCGGGCATCCACACGTTCCAGTTGTTCTTCGGGAGTTTCGACAGCCCATGAAGCAGCGGCCAATAAGCCCAAAGCTAAGCAGCTTATTCTTTTATGCATGAAAATCCTCATTAAAACTCATTGCGGAACGGATAGTTAGCCGGGCCCATGTATTCAGGCATCGTCTTCTTGATGACGATATCATCCAGCCAAACCTTAAACGCGGTGTTTTCGTCTTTACGGACTTCGATACGGAAACCCTTGAAGTTTGCCCAGCTGAACGGGAGCATGACTTCGCGGGTGTTCTTGGCATCCCAGTACACACCGGTTTCGCCGAAGGTCTTGAGGGGGATGCTGAAGTGTTTCCATTCCTTGGTAATGTCACCGAAGCTCTTGGAACGGAGCTTCACCTGGAGGGATTCGCCGTTGCTCTTGACGCCGTCGTCCAGAAGCACGAACAGCGCGTTTTCACCGCCTTCGGCACCCTTGATCCAGAATTCCAGGGCACCATCTTCAAAATACGGGGTCAGGTCAACAGAACCCGCAATACAGATAGCCACGCCGGAATAGTCGCTGGCAATAAGTTCGACCTGCATCGCTAGATCGCCTTCCATGGCACCGGCGGCATCGGTCATAAACGGTTCGGGGTTTTCACGGGGATACTGGTAGGTGTATCCACCGCCACGAGGAATGCCTTCGCGCATCACAATCGAGGCGACATCCTTATTCTGCTGGAACGGCTTAGGTTCCTTGGGAGTAAAGCGCAACACGTCACGGTCGCGGTAATCACTAAAACTAGCCGAAGCAATGGACACTGAAGCCAAAACTGCAGCGATAGCAAAAGATGGTATTCGCATAGAAAATCTCCAATCATGCGAAAATTTAACTTATTTTTCTCATAAACGAGTGTTAAATTACTTTAATAAGCCACTTTTCCGCACTTTTAGCCACGGTAAGTATAGATTTTTAAAGGCGACAAACGATCATCGCCTAGCACATTTGCGTTTACACAGGTAAACCACAAAAAAACAGCCGGACATTCCCTTTGTAAAAAAATAAATTTAGATTAAGACTATGAATATCAAGAATACATCCCTTATTTTATTGGCGGCGCTTGCTTTCTCGCTTAGCGCCTGTGGCGGCTCCGATGGCGGTGGCAACATTACTGCCCCCAACAAGGCAAATTCCTCCGCCAGCGAAAATGACCCCGGAACACAGACATCGGGATCCTCAACAGCGGTGACTATCGACTATTCCTTGGGCAAGGCCATGAACGCCCGAATCGGCAAAGGCATCAATCTCGGAAATACCTTCGACGGCACTTGCGAAAGCTGCTGGGGCGGCGGTCCTGTCAAAGAGGAATATATTCAGGCCATTGCACAAGCCGGATTCAACTCCATAAGACTCCCGGTCCGCTGGGACCTGGAAGCTGAAAACGAAGCGCCCTACACCATCGCCCCCGAATATCTCGCCCGCGTGAAGGAAGTCGTGGGATGGATCAACGCCGCAGGACTCGTGGCCATTATCAATATGCACCACCACCAGTCGTTCCTGACAGACGTCGCAAACCCTGATGCCGACGTGAAAAACCAGACGCCAAACCTGGAAAATGCAGAGAAACACCTCGCCCGCATCGATGCCATCTGGACGCAAATCGCGACCTACTTCGCCGATGTCCCGAACGACATGCTCGTTTTTGAGCTCTTCAACGAACCGAGAGCAGGCGTATCCGCAGATCTCCACAACCAGATGATTGCAAGAGTCCACCCCATCATCCGCGCCACGAATCCGGGCAGGACCATCATGTTCGGCAGCAACAACTACAATGCCTACACCGGCATCCGCTCCTTGAAGCTCCCTGCCGACGGAAACATCATCTTCACCCCGCACTATTACGTTCCGGCCCAATACGCGTTGCAGGGCGAAAACTACAACTGTCCTGAAAATATAACGACATGGGAAGGCACCACGGCAGAAAAAGAAGCCATGCAAAAAGACTTTGACAACATGGTTGCACTCGCCGACCAGTACTACCCAGGCGGACTTCCCATCAACATCGGAGAATTCGGCGCCACCGAATGCGGCGGAATCACATCGAGAGTCAAGTGGGTAACGCACTTTGTAAAACTCGCAAAGGAACACGGATTCAGTTGGAACTACTGGGGATTTGCAAATGTCGGTGGCTACGAAATCTTCGACAAGACGCTTGGAACTTGGGCCGATACCGAAACGCTGAACGCACTGCTTAAGTAAGAAAAAATTCTTGTATACATGCACCCCGGCAGAGCCGGGGTGTTTTTTTGCGTGGAAGGTTCCCTAAAGTCATCCTAATTGTCTGGACAATCACATAAGTGTCCCACTTTCATCATCCTCGACTGAGCGACGCGAAGGAGCGGGTCCTGTCCCACTTCAGTCATCCTCGAATGAGCGACGCGAAGGAGGGGGGAGCCTGTCCCACTTCAGTCATCCTCGACTGAGCGACGCGAAGGAGGGGATCCAGTGAAGGACATACTTATGATTTCCGACGGGGGGATTGTTGCGAGGATGACTATGCCTGGATCCTCCCCCATGCGGGGACCATGCGCACTAAGGCAACACGTTGCCAAGTGCTGTCTGCC
>SAMEA3663015__coassemble_826_pt1 | contig 10839 bp, 8 predicted proteins | sample SAMEA3663015__metabat2_low_PE_034 | metagenome-assembled genome bin SAMEA3663015 (sample SAMEA3663015) | pig gut metagenome | biome: pig gut; feature: pig-associated habitat; material: faeces | place: France | collected 2012 | reverse complement strand
CCGGGAATTTCTCCCAAACGGTTTTCCAAATCCTTGGGACGTTCGTTTTCGTAGCACGAAGACTGGATCTGGACCTTTCCACCGGACACATTGACTTTATAGTCAAAGAGATGCATTGCCGGTGATTCAAGAAGTTCATAGATACTTGATTCGATATCGCTGTCCGTTATCTGCGTCGACACCTGCAACCGCGTAAAATTCACGCAGCCACGCACCTTCGGAAGCGCACTCACGCAATTTTCCATTGCACGCTGAATCGTATAGTTCTTGACCAGTCCTTTCAAATAAACGATTCCCTGGCCAACTTCTACAGACACCTTGCCGCTGTCTTCCGGGAAGACCTGAGACAACTTTCCCTGCACGATTTCGCGCAAACGGTCATTTGGCAAATTCTGTGCCAACGGAGGCAACGTGATAAAAACAAGTGTCGAATCTTTCAAAAGAACGACAAGCTTATCTTTCTCGCCATCATTCACCAACCCCACCGCCAGTCCGAACTGGTCACGAATGGCATGGTAAACATTGTCACCCAACAAGATCTGCGCACTCTGGGCCGGCAACAGACGATAACCTTCGGAAGATTCTTCCTGTTCTATCACGACCTTGGGCAGCTCCATTTTCTTTTCGGAGGCACCATCATAATTTACGACGACTATTTCCCTGTCAGGCCCTTGGAAAACGCTCTTGACCACCCCCGGCTTGGGAGCGTTCTTAAAGTAAATCCAGTTGCCCGGTACAATGCGATTGTAGCCGTAAATTTTGGTATAGTCCTGATTGACGCAGTCGCGACGGCAGAAAACAAACTCTTGCGAAAAAGCGACAAACATCGTCGCGCAGGCATCGCAACAACACAACAGCGGAATCTGCGGGTCCATTCCCCCGAAAGTCGAATACACCTCGCGAGCATAGATGCCGTGTTCCACTACCTTCTGGCAGCGGCGGCAAAACAGCCTTTGTGTATACAACCTATGTGGAAACTGGGAACGCATTCTTAATTACTTCATCAGCGGGAGAGCCACGTCGATGCGGCGGAGCACTTCTTCCTTGCCAATCAGTTCGAACATTTCCCAAAGGCCGGGGCCTGCGGTAACGCCAGACACAGCGAGACGCGGAGCACCCACAAGTTCACCGACCTTGTGGCCGCAACGTTCGGCGAGATCGTAGAAACCCTTCTCAATCACCGGAGTCTTGAAGTCTTCGATGGAGGTGAGCATGTCGCGCACGAGGGTGGCGACTTCCTTGGAGCCTTCACCAAAATGTTTCTTCGCACCCTTCTCGTCGTAAGTTGTCGGGGCTACAAAGAAGTACACGGCCATGTCGGCCAGGTCCTGCACAAAGTGGGCGCGGGGCTTCAGCTGCTTCACGATTTCGTCGAGGCGTTCTTCTGGTTCCTTCGAGAGGTCGATACCCTTGGCGGCCAGGCCTTCCTTCATGATGCCCTTGAGGAAAGCATCATCGCACAGGTGAATATGCTGGCCGTTCATCCACTGCAGTTTTTTTTCGTCGAAGCTGGCGGACTTCGGGTTGATGCGTTCCAGCGTGAAGCTTTCCACCATTTCCTTGATGGTCATGACTTCGCGGTCGTCGCCCGGGTTCCAGCCCAGGAAAGCGAGGTAGTTCACGAGAGTCTCCGGCAGGTAGCCGAGGTCGCGGAAATCGCCCACGGAGGCGGCGCCCTTGCGCTTGCTGAGCTTGCCGCCGTTCTTATCGAGAATCACCGGCAGGTGGCACCATACAGGAGGTTCCCAGCCGAAGGCCTTGTACAGCAGTTCGTGTTTCGGCGTAGAGCTGATCCATTCGTCACCGCGGAGCACGTGGGTCGTTCCCATTAGGTGATCGTCCACGACGCTTGCAAAGTGGTAAGTCGGGTAACCGTCGCGCTTGATGAGCACGAGGTCGTCCAAGAGTTCATTCTGGTAGCTGATGTGACCACGAATCATGTCGTCGAATTCGGTGACGCCAGTTTCCGGCACCTTGAAACGGATGACGGCCTTTTCGCCAGCGGCAATGCGGGCTTCGGCTTCTTCACGGCTAATATTGCGGCAGTGGCGGTCGTAACCCGTGACCGGCACGTGGGACTTTTCCTGTTCGGCGCGGACTTCCTGCAGGCGCTCTTCGGTGCAGAAGCAGTAGTAGGCGCAGCCGGCGTCCAGGAGTTTCTTGATTTCGCGGTGGTAAATGTCCAGGCGTTCGCTCTGGAAGTACGGACCGCAGTCACCTTCGCAACCCGGCCCCTCGTCCCACTGGAGGCCCAGCCACTTGAGGTCCCGCATCAAGTCGTGGAGCGCAGTCTCGTTGTAACGCTTACGGTCGGTATCTTCGATACGCAGGTAGAAGGTGCCGCCCATGTGCTTGGCAAAAAAGTAGTTGTAAATAGCGGTGCGCGCACCGCCCACATGCAGGTAGCCCGTAGGACTCGGGGCAAAACGGACACGGACTGGACGGTTAGAATTGCAATTTTCGCACATAATTTCCTCTTTTGTTTATTCCGTGTCAAAAAATAGCAATTTTCGACAACAATACCATATCGAAAAAACATTCAAGCCTATTCCATTAGTTAAGAATCCATAGGCGAATTTTCATCCCCTATGTACGCAAAAAAAACAACAGCTTTGTAAACAAAAATTGACATTTCGGATTTTTTGTACTATATTTTTCACCATGAAGAAAGTTTTCATACATATTTTAGCAACCTCACTTGCTTTGGTGTCATCCGGCTTTGCCCAAGCAAATCTCGCCGGACATCAACTTGATATTCCAAACGTCCCCAAAAATTTTGAAAATTTTGACAATTTTCAAATCAACTCTTGGGGACCTGTCACTTACAGTGGCGACGGCAAATGCGACATCCTTGACCTATACCAAAGTAGCGTCACTCAAAACCTAGGTTACTCCACCATCGTCGATTACCATTTCAAACAAATTAAGTATCCCGATAAATACACATGTGAATCCTGGGGACTTGGCTTGTCCTTCAAGGTAATTCCCGATTCAAACATTTATTCCAGAAAATATAATCTGAGCCCCAATAGTCCCACAGCCTTCTCGGCAAAGCGAGAAGATGCTATCAAAAAGCTATTCATTTCCGACTCCGCCTTCCTCGAAGTAGAAAGTTTAAAGCCTGTATCCTTCCAAGACTCCGGCAAATGCCATACAGTTGATTTTCTTTATAATATGGCTAACGAACAAAGCGGATTTCACGGTATCATCGACATCAAATCCGACGAAGCCATGCTTGACGGAAAACTCACTTGTACCTTCTGGGGACTTGGCGTTAAGTACAAGCACAGAGATATTATCGAAAAAGAAATCGTAAAGAAGCGCGTCGTAGAAGTCATCAAGGCTCCACTTCCAAAACCAGACACGGTTTTTGTACCTAAGCTAGTTGAAGAGCCCTCAAAAAAATGTTGCATCACCTGCTGCTGTTGCGATCACTAAAGGGAGGACTATATGAAAAAATTTATAGCATTATTCATTTGCGTCTTTATCGCACTCCTTTTCGAAGGCTGCGCACCGTATGCTTACACCTCACAAAATGATCTTCCCTATAACGATGAGCAGATAGAACCGGCTCCCAAGCCAAAAGCCAAGCCCAGACCCGTCGTAAGAAAGGCCAAGCCTGCACCCAGGCGCCCCAAAGTAATCACAAAAGCAGTTCCAAAAACAGTCCCAAAAAAAGTTACGGATTATGACATTGTTACAGACAACATGTATCCTATCCCGAAATCTCTGAATGTTGACAACGACATGACGATTGTTTCCTTGACACCTGTTGCCTACACTGATAAAAACCACTGCAACGAAGTCTACTTCTTCAATGCCATTGTAACCCCGACTTCAGGTTACCACGGGCTTGTGGACATTTCGATGTCCGAATCCAAGATAGAAGGCGGATATTCCTGCAAATACTTTGGTACTGCAGTAATTTACCAAGTAAAGCCGAATCCCTTTATAAAGTATACAATCAAATACGAAGATATAGTACGCAAGTACGTACCCGAGCAATCTGAATAAAGAGTCAACATTTTCTATCTTTGGAGGCGTTAACTGAAACCGCCTCCTTTGTTTATAGGAATATTTATGGAAACTTTAAATTCCATCTTAGACACTATTGACGGCTATGTTTGGGGAGTTCCCCTGATTGTCATTATCCTCTTCGTGGGATTCCTGCTCACCATCCGCCTCGGCTGCCTGCAGGTTCTGAACCTACCGAATGCACTTCGCTACATGCTCCACAACGAAAAGGGCGGCGAAGGCGAAGTTTCGAGCTTTGGCGCCCTCTGCACAGCTCTTGCGGCCACAATCGGTACCGGAAACATCGTAGGCGTCGCCACCGCTATCGGTACCGGTGGCCCGGGAGCCCTCTTCTGGATGGAAGTGGCCGCATTCCTCGGTATGGCCACCAAATATGCCGAAGGCCTGCTCGCCGTCAAGTACCGCACTATCGGCAAAGACGGCAAGGTATTGGGAGGCCCGTTCTACTACATCGAAACTGGCATCAAGGAACGCTTTGGCTGGAACATGAAATGGCTCGCTGTCATATTTGCCGTATTCGGCATTGGCGCGGGACTCCTCGGTATCGGCACCATCACCCAGGTGAACGGTATCACTAGCGCCATGGCCCGCCTCACCCCGAACGCCCCTGAATTCATTAACCTCGGTGGCAATTCCGTTTCTTGGACCACCGCCATCGCAGGCCTTTTGGTTACCATTTTCGCCGCAACCGTTATCATCGGCGGCTTAAAGCGCATCGCAAAAGTTTCGACCTACATTGTCCCGATCATGGCGATTGTCTACATTCTCGCCTGCGTGCTCTTGCTGCTTTTGAACTTCGCCCAGATTCCGCTGGCTATCCAGACTATCGTGCAAGCCGCATTCAACCCGAGCGCCATTACCGGCGGTGCTGTCGGCACCATCTTTATCGCGATGCAGAAGGGTATCGCCCGCGGTATTTTCAGTAACGAAGCAGGCCTCGGTTCTGCCCCGATTGCAGCGGCCGCCGCCAAGACCAAGGAACCGGTTCGTCAGGGTTTCGTCTGCATGACCGGCACCTTCTTCGACACCATTATCATTTGTACCATGACAGGCCTCGCCATCGTGGTTTCGGGCGCATGGGACCCGAAGCTCGGTCTCGAAGGCGTGAACATCACCATGGAAGCCTTCTCCCGCGGACTTGCCATCGTTCCGGCCGGTTCTGTCATCGCACCATTCTTCCTCGCCATCGCTTTGGTGTTTTTCGCGTTCACCACGATTCTTGGCTGGGCATACTATTCCGAAAAGTGCCTGCAGTACCTGATGGGCGGCAAGAACGAAAAAGCCACCCTGATTTACCGCTGGGTCTATATCGCCGCTATCTTCATTGGCCCGTACCTCACAGTGAGCGCCGTATGGACCAGTGCCGACATCTTCAACGGCCTGATGGCATTCCCCAACCTGGTCGCCTTGATTCTGCTTTCTGGAATCGTCTCGAAGGAAACCAAGGATTTCCTTGAACGCCTCCACAACGGCCATGTGGGTGACTAATTAGTTCGGATTTCGGAATTCGGAGTTCAGAATTAGAATTTCGAAGTTCTTTTTTTTAATTTGGAAATGAAGCGAATATATTTCGTCGGAAGGTTTTATGTTGGATTTTAAAGGCAAATTTGCGGCGGTGCTCCCGGCGGGGGGTCTCGGTAAGCGCATGGGCGGAAACATTCCCAAGCAGCTTATGGTTCTGGGCGGCAAGCCCGTTTACCGCTACAGCCTCGAAACCTTCCTTTCGATGGAAGAAATCGCCGAAGTCGTGATGGCCGTGCCCGCCGACTGGAAGGATCATTTCGAAAAAGAAATTTTCGGTCAGACGGCCCTTCGGCAAGCTCAGGGACCTTTATCACCAAGCGAACTCGACTCCCTTATTACAAACAAGTTAAAAATTGTCGTGGGTGGAGCGGAGCGTTGGCAGTCCGTGGAAAACGGCGTGAACGCGCTCACGAGTGGCGCCGAATATGTTCTGGTACACGATGTCGCGCGCCCGTTCATCAGCAAAGAAATCATTCTTGATGTCTGCAAGACTCTTGTTGAAAAAGGCAGTTGCCTTGTGGCAAAGCCCGCGGTCGACACCATCAAGATTGCAAAAGACGGCTGCGTACAGCAGACCATCGACCGCAACACCGTATGGATGGCGCAGACCCCGCAGGCGGCCTCGATTGCCTTACTGAAAAAGCTCTACGGGCGTATCGCCGCAGAGCCTTTGAACTTTACCCCCACCGACGAAGCAAGCTTTCTCGAATACTTCGGCGAACACGTCTACATCGTCAAGGGTAACAACCTGAACGACAAGCTTACGACTCCCGAAGACTTCGTAATTTTCGCAAACAGAGCCCATTAGCATACGCGCTCTACCGGCCCTACACAGCAATTGTCTTGTGACGCCGCAGCACGCAAACGCAAAAACAAGTTTTTGTGCGTCCTCGCCGTGCATTGTTTTATCGCCACGCTCGCCTTTTACTAAATTTGAGCCCGATGAAAGATAAAGCTAAAAAACTGATTGAAAAGTACGAGGAACTGGAATCGGAACTCGGTAATCCGGATGTTCTTTCTGACCAAGCCCGTTACAACAAGATTCACAAGCAGTACAAGGGTATCGAAAAGGCTGTACTCAAGGCTAAGGAATACCTGCAAATGCTGAACGACCAGGAAGAATGGAAGGCCGCCCTTGGCGATTCCGACCCTGAAATGGTCGCGATGGCGAAGTCGGAACTTTCCGACATCGAAAAGAAGTTGCCGGTTATTACCGACGAGCTCCAGATTTTGATGGTGCCGAAGGATCCGTGGGATTACCGTAATGCCACGCTCGAAATCCGCGGCGGCACCGGCGGTGACGAATCAGCCCTTTTTGCGGGCGACCTGTTCCGTATGTACCAGGGCTACTGCAGCCGCATGGGCTGGAAGATGACTATCCAGGATGCGAGCGAAGGCACCGTAGGCGGCTACAAGGAAATTCGCGTATTTATCGAAGGCGACAGTGTTTACGGCACCTTGAAGTTCGAAAGCGGCGTGCACCGCGTGCAGCGCGTGCCCGAAACCGAAACGCAGGGGCGCGTACATACGTCTGCCGCAACAGTTGCCATTCTCCCGGAAGCTGAAGAAGTCGACGTGGAAATCCGCGAAGCCGACATTCACATGGACACCTACCGTTCTTCGGGCGCCGGCGGTCAGTACATCAACAAGACGGACTCCGCCGTGCGACTCACCCATATTCCGACAGGCGTGGTGGTGAGCTGTCAGACCGAACGCAGCCAGCTGCAGAACCGTTTGCACGCCATGGAAATGTTGCGTTCCAAGATTCTTGACGCCGTGATTGCAAAGAAGGAACAGGAAGAAGCCGCGAGCCGTAAGGCCCTGGTGGGCACCGGCGACCGCTCCGCCAAAATCCGCACCTACAACTTTCCGCAGAACCGCGTGACCGACCACCGCATCGGCCTCACGCTGTACAATTTGGACAAAGTTATCACCGGCGACCTGGATGAAATCATCAACGGCCTCCAGATGGCGAACGCCCAGGAAAAGCTCGGAAAGTTCAACGCTTAATTGGATTGCCGCGCCCCTCCCTTCGGCAAGCTCAGGGACCAGGGGGTCACAATGACGAATACGCGAAAGCAAAGGTAATGTAATGCCACAGATGACTGTACTTGAAATTCTGAACCGCACCAAGGTCTTCTTCGAAAAGAAGGGTATTCCTGACGCGCGCCTAGATGCCGAATACATCATCAGTCTCGGGCTTCAGATGAAGTCCCGCATGGACATTTATCTGAACTTTGAAAAGCCGCTGACCGACGCAGAGCTCGACGTACTTCGCCAGATGGTGGCACGCCGCGCGAACCGTGAACCGCTGCAGCATATTATCGGCGACACGAGCTTCCGCGGATTTATCATCAAGTGCGACAAGCGGGCGCTGGTCCCGCGCCCCGAAACCGAAATGCTTGTCGACATGGCGAAGGAAAGACTTAAGGGTATCGAAGCTCCGTTTATCGTGGAAGTGGGCACGGGAACAGGGGCGATTTCGATCGCCTGCGCGAAAGAAATCGCCGGAGCAAAAGTGCTCGCCACGGATATTTCTGAAGACGCACTTGCGCTCGCCCGCGAAAATGCAGAAATCAACGAACTGGGCTCAAACACAGAAGGCTCAAATCTTACCTTTGCTCAAGGCGACTTGCTGGACGCCGTCACCGGCGAAGCACTTCGGCAAGCTCAGTGCCCTTGCGATGCAAAAATTGACTGCCTGATTGCAAACCTCCCCTACATTCCCGATAGCGAAAAAGGGAAGCTCCAGCCCGAAGTCGACAAGTTCGACCCGGCGCTCGCCCTCTATGGCGGACCCGACGGACTTTCACTTGTCCGTAAGCTCCTCCAGCAGACCGAAGGCAAGCTGAACGCAGGAGCCTCGATTCTCCTTGAAATCGGTTCCGAGCAGGCTGAAGTCTTGAAGAACGAAGCCGCCAACTTCCCATGGCTGGAATTCGCAGGAATTCACAAGGATTATTGCGGTAACATCCGCTTTGTCAGCTACAAATCAAAATAACCTCTAAAAATCTCTTTTTCACAGCCCTCTTCGCAGGGGTTTTACAACATTTTTTCGAAAAACTTTACCGACCCAGCCCCTTTTTTATACTATTTTATTACAAAATAACTCAAAGTTTGGAGAGAATATGAAAAAGTTCTGGACACTTGTCGCCTGCACACTGATGGCAACCTCGATTTCGTTCGCTCAAGAAGAAGAATATTACTACGGAGTGCAAACCGAGGAACAGTCCGCAGACCAAGCTTCTGAACCCTGGCCGGACGAAGCAGAACAATCCAGCGAAGTAGAACCAGCGGAAGAAACTGCACCAGCTGACAACAAGGTCAACAAACAGACAAGCGCCCAACCCGCAAAAGCTTTCGAACCAACCCCCGCTCCAGCCCATATTGCACAGGCAGACGATTCACAGGATTCCTACGAACGCCCAGCCAACAATGAACAGAAATTCGGCATCGGCCTCCGAGCCGCTTTTGACTACGGCATGATGTACGGATTCAAGAACGAGGATGACGACGTGGACGGCTCCCCCACCGGCATTGGTTTCGAAGGCGGCCTTATGGGAAGAATCCAGCTTATTTCCAATCTGCATTTCGCACCGGAAGTCAACATCGCCTTTGTCCGCACCGAACACGAATACCTACACCAGAAGCGAACCTACACCAGCATAGACCTCGAAATTCCTCTCCTGATGCGCGGTATCGTTCTGGACAAGTTCTACGTCACCGGTGGTCCGCAGTTGAACCTCAACCTGAGCAACGATTTCGACTATGACAACAAGGAATCTGTCGAAGGCTACGAAGAAAAGATTGACGAAGCCAAGTTCACCTTTGGCCTTGCAGTGGGTGCCGGATTCAACATCATCGAAGGACTCTTTATCGATGTACGCTTCTACATGGGACTTATGGATCTCTATCCAGACGTGAAATCCATCAGCGACTACGAAGACGGCGACATCGTAGGCGAAGGAGACGACTTCTCCTATATCAGCATGAAGGGCGCCAAAATGATGAAGATCAAGGCCGGTCTCAGCTACTGGTTTATCTAACCTTCCGTTTTCCAACATCAGGGTAAAACATGAGAACGCTTGCCAGTTTGACCTATAAGGAGTGCCCTCCGATAGTCACCGCCGAGTCCATGCGTTTCTTGGACGGCGACACCAAAAGGAGCCGCGTTTCCAATTCCGGTTTTCATCCTCTCTGGGATATGCAAACTGAACCCGCTGTGTCTGACAGCAACGAGTTCGCCTCCCCGATCGACGCCGGATACGCCCTGATGAAATTAGCCGGCAAGGCCCTGTTTCGCCGTGTCCGTAAAATTCTCGGCGAAGATGCCGAAGGAAAATCCGTCGCCATTTTTGTGGGCGGCGGCAACAACGGCGGCGACGGACTCGCCCTTGCAAGCAACTTGATCGAAGCGGGAATTCCATGCACCGTCTATTCGCTTGCCAAGGCGGAATCCTTCAAGGACGAAGCATCGCTCGCCTACCAGAATTTCGTAAATAATGGCGGAAAGCTGGTCTATACCGGAGAACGCTTCCCCGAAAACCCGCACTTTTCCCTCGTCGTGGACTGTATGCTCGGAAACGGCGCGTCCGGAGAACTGCGCCCCGCATTTGCCCGCGCCGTAATCGCCATCGGCGAATGGGGAATCCCCATCCTCGCTGCAGATGCACCCACCGGATTCGACTTCACAGCTCACTGCTGCGGAGTTCCCTGCACCGAAGCGACCGAAACAATGCTCTTCGGGCTTCCGCGACTTGACGCCTTCACGCAAGAAGGCGCAAAGGCTTTCGGCAGCCCCATCATCGAGCCACTCGACTACCCCGACAACCTTGTCGACAAGATCAACAGTGGCATATTCCTTGCCTCCGAGAAAATGATTCCGGCATTGCTCCCCGACCGTGACGAATTCGGCGACAAGCGCGGCCAAGGTACCGCAATGATTGTAGCCGGCTCCGGGAACATGACCGGGGCGGCGGCTCTTTGCACCAAGGCGTGCCTCCGCAGCGGAGCGGGACTTGTTACGACGGCAACCCCAAAGGCGCTACTCCCAGCATTGCAATCAAAACTGGACGAACCGGTATTCTACGGAATTGGCGACGAACGCACCGACAAGCTCTCGATTATGCATCTGATGCAGTTGCAGGACCTCGCCACCCACCAAAGCGCCATCGCGATTGGCCCAGGACTTGGCATAGACACTGAAACGCAGGATGCCATCCGAATGTTCCTGACCGGTTTACAGACGCCCGTCGTCGTCGATGCCGACGCCATCAACGC
>SAMEA3663015__coassemble_783_pt1 | contig 11243 bp, 10 predicted proteins | sample SAMEA3663015__metabat2_low_PE_034 | metagenome-assembled genome bin SAMEA3663015 (sample SAMEA3663015) | pig gut metagenome | biome: pig gut; feature: pig-associated habitat; material: faeces | place: France | collected 2012 | reverse complement strand
GACGGGATGTCATTTCCGGCGGCAGGCGTTTCTGCAACGGAAGTTTCTGCAACAGGAGCATCTGTAGCAGAAGAAACCGAAAGGGAATCCCCTTCGGCAAAGGCAAACGAGCAAAGGGAAAGTCCCCATGCAAGCGCCTTCAGCTTACCCCATGCGAGCCGGGTTCGACGCATACCGCGCCACATCCTCTTGTGCGACAAATCCAGAATTCTCCAGTTCGGCAAGGCAATCGTCCATGAGCATCATTCCGAGGCTGCGATAATCGACGGAAGCGTATAATGCTCGCCACTGCGGATTTTAGAGGCGACGTTCTGCGAGCCGTAAAGGATTTCCCACGCAGGAACAGCCCCCTGTGCGCCCGGCAGCAAGCGCTGCACCACGACAGCCTTCAGGACAGAAGCCAGCATGTTGCGGGCCACATCGCGGTTTTCAAGCGTTTCAGAGGAAAGCAACGCATCCAGGGCGCCGACCGCGTTACCCGCGGTCACCGTGAGCACGACAAGTGCTCCCGCCTCCGCAGCGCGCAGCACCGGTATCAAGGAAAGCCCCTCAAAGTTACCGAGCCAAATCAAGTCGATTCCGCTGCGGAGCGCCTGCTCCATTTTCTCGGGGACCGTTCCCGTCGTATTTTCGAGAATCAAGCTTTCGCCGCGCTTGACAGGCATTTCAGCATCCTTGTCCAGCAAGCTCACGCGAAGAATTCCCGACTGGCAAAGCGCCGAAACGTATGCGGTCGCCGTAGTCGTCTTGCCGCTACAGGCAGGGCCCGCAAATACAACCAGTCCCGAACGGAAACCCAGTACATTGGCCAGCGAAGGAGGCGCACCGAGCGCCGAAAAATCAGGACATTCATCCAGTACGGGCCTAAACGTTGCCGAATTGCCCAAAGCCGTACGGTTGTAACGCACACGGAAACGGGAACCGCACCAGGGGCCACCCATCAGCGTTCCCGACTCCCCTTCCATCGAGCCTAAAAAGTTACGGAGCGCACCGGGTTCAACTGCAGGCGCATCAGGAATGGCGCAAACCTTTCCCGCAAGGCGCACCGCCGAGGACGCGCCCTCGGTCACCACCAATTCGGATGCACCCACGTTCAGCGTGTATTCCAACAAAGATTCAATTTCTGTCGCCATAGTTCAAGCTCCTCAGTTCGCCGGACGGTAAGAGGCAAAGCGACGGCTGTCGCTTGCACGCATCCAAGCCTCGGCTCCGTCGATATAACCGGATTCAACGCACTTCTGCAAGGAATCGTCAAGCGAAATTCCCTGACTGCCCTGGCTGCTGATAGCCGCCGCCAGCAGTGCAATCTCTCCGCGACGCAACATGTTCGCCATGGTCGATGTCATCTTGGTTGCCTCGACCGCAAGGACCTGCCCCTGGTTCTGCACAATCGGAATCAGGTGCTGCACAATAATTCCCTTCAGCTGTTCCGCAAGGGAATTCGCAAAGGCGGTACGGTTTTCTGCCGAGACCGACGAAATTAGGCGTGAAAGCAACGCATGCACATTGTTCCCTATCGCCGTCGCAAACACAAGGGCGCCCGCATTAGAGGCCTGCAATAGCATCGAAAGTTCATCCATCGTTTCCAGATGGTCAAACAGGATTACATCGGCACCGCTCTGCATGGCAAGTTCGATTCCTTCGATACCGGAACGCACATGCAAGCCGACTTCGCGCTGGGCAATGGCGCCACGCGGATTCTGGAGGACACGTTCAATGGGTTTTTCAATCGTTTGAATATAAACATCGCGGTTCGCCGCAATCGTTTCGGCAAAAGTGGAAATGGTCGTAGAGCGCCCGCTCGCCGCAGGGCCCGCCACCAGCACCAAGCCGCTATTGAGTTCGGCAAACTGATTGCAGAACATGGGCAAGTAAAGGGCTTCAAGCGTCGTCGATTCTTGTGGAATCACGCGGATGGCAATACTCGGATTGGTACCGTTCCAGGTGACCGTCATACGTGCGCGGCCCACGCCCGCAAGGCCAATCGTCTTGCTGAAATTCTTGCCGACCACAATCTTGTAGCCGTCCGAAAATCCCTTGGACGCTTCATCCAATCGTTCATTGATACGCGACAAATCGAGAGCATCGTCTGAAGCCACAAAGAGCGCTCCCGACTGACGCATCACCACGGGGCGATCCGCATAAAGGTAAATATCCGTCGCTCCGAACTTACGGGCAAACGCAATCATCTGCGAAATGCTCGTCATCGGGCGAATCTTTTCGGGCGCCTCGACCGGAGTTCCTTCGCCTGTCAAGATGGCAAAGCGGCTCGGCAATTTTTCGGATTCTTCTTCGGAAGATTCCTCTTCCGTTTCGGCCTGCACCTGCACCGTGCTGATGCTCGTCGATTCAAGCCCCGCAACGGCCTCGACTTCTACGTTCGATGTCGAGACTTCACCGTACAGGCTGCTGTTGCCTTCGATCTGCAAGCCTTCGGACTGTGCAGACTGCGGAGCCGCAGGGGCAACCGACGGAGCCGATGCCGGCGGAGCCTCAAAGCGTGCGGCAGAGGGTTTCGGTGTCGCTGCGGTAGCATTAGCGGCAGGAGCCGATGTAGCCGTCGCGCCCGACGTATTCGCCGGAGCAGTACCGCCTTCGGCGGCGGCCTTGGCCTCTAAATTCTTGACAAAGGCAAGTACCTTGATGTACATCGGGGGCGGGAGAATCCCAGCATCCACGAGCACCTGGCCAATATCTTTCTTGTCGGTAATTTCAGCCCAATGGGCTTTAACCTGAGCTTCAGTAACGACCTTGTTATGCACAAGGACTTTTGCCATGTACTGGTTTCTCATAGGAAGTCCCTCCGGCTAAACCACCAGCTCGCAATCGCAAGGAACACGCCGATATAGCCTAGCGCATAAACGCTATTCCAGAATACGTACATGTCGGGGAGCGCCACGCCATGCACCACGTAAGTCGTCACATTGTAGCGGTAAAGCCCCGGGAAAATCGCGTGAATGACTTCGGCAGCCTTCTGGAACAGCATGCTCGACGTTCCGTTCAGTTCGCCCATACGGGTCGCGAAGCGCACCTGTTCCAACAGCTGGTCGCTCAGGTGGCCCGCAAAGTACACCCCCAGCGTAAAGAGTGCGCTAAGCACCGTGCTGCTGAAACTGCTGAACAAAAGCGCCACTGCAATCACCACCGCCATTTCGCAGAAAATCAGGTAGATAGCCGTAAGCAGGCTAAGCGTCGGGGCAGAACCCGTGAGGAACAGCATCACGTAGTAGATGGCCGTCAAAAGCATCAGGTGAACCGCCACCACCGCAAGCAAGCCAAAGTACTTGCCCACAATGAACGAGGCGCGACTAATGGGCTTCGACAAAAGCGTAAGCACCGTACGGCGCTGGATTTCCTTTTGCACCAGGCTAATGCCCACGAAAATCGAAATCAACAGGCCCGAAAGGCTCATCACCGAAAGCGTCGTGGACTTGATCACGTAGGCGCGGTCAAACACCGACCATTCGCCAAGCACAATACTGAACAAGGTGAGCGCAATCGCCAAAAAGCCGATGTTATAGAGAATCTTGTCGCGAATGGATTCGCGGAACGTATTGAGGGCAATGATGCCGATATGCTTAAGCGTCTGCACGGGCAATCTCCTCCGTCAAAATATCTTCGAGACTCGGGCGCTTGTGGTCCATGCGCTCGACAGCAATTCCTTTTTCCAGGCAATAACGCAGCAAGCGGTCGCGGGCGGCATCGTCGGCGCAAACGCATTCCTGCGGATGACCAGCGGGGCTAACACCTTCAGGCAGTTCAGCCTGCGGAATCGCCTCGCGGGTACGCACGTGGTATTCCACGCCGCAAGATTCCGTAATATCGTCGACGGTCCCTTCGCGCACTATCTTGCCGTCCACGATCATCGCCACCTTGTGGCTGATCGATTCCACGTCGCTCAGCAAGTGGCTCGAATAGAAAATCGTGACGCCCGTGCGGTTGAGTTCCATAATGGCTTCGCGCACGTCGCGGCGGCCCATCGGGTCAAGACCACTCATGGGTTCGTCGAGAATCAACAGTTTCGGCTTGCCAAGAATCGCCTGGGCAATGCCCACGCGCTGCATCATGCCCTTGGAGTACGAACGCAGGCGACGGTCAATCCAGTCCTTGTTCGCATGCAGCAAGTCCAACGACCAGTCGATGCGCTTGTCCAGTTCGGTACCAGAAAGCCCCACAAGCTTGCCGTAAAACTGCAGAAGTTCACGACCCGTGAGGTAGTCGTAAAAGTACGGTTGTTCCGGAGAATATCCGATAAACTGACGGCTCTTCACGTTACGTGGAGAAATCCCGTTCACCAGCACCTTGCCCGAATCAAAATTCAAAAGACCCGTCAGCACCTTGATGGTCGTAGACTTGCCCGCCCCGTTCGGCCCGATAAAGCCATACACCTGTCCCGGTTCTACGCTAAAACTCACATCCTTAAGCGCAAGCTTCGGCTTCATCAAGAAACCGCTGCGGTACGTCTTATGCAAATGTTCAATCTTAATCATAAACAACCCAATCACTTGTCCGAATCACCGGACTTTTTTCCAAAGGCGCGTTCCTCGGCCTCCTCGATTTCCTTGCGGCGGCGTTCCGCCATCTCTTTCTTTTTGATGAAGAAATGAATGACCGCACCTGTCGCATAGCAAACGATACCCGTATAAAAAATCGGATTAATCGAATGCCCTTCGAGAGAGGGGAACAAATTCAAAACAATGCCGTGTCCAAAAAGCATCAAAAGCACCAGTACAAAACCCAGCGCACGGAGCACATAAGTCACAATTACGAGTTTTTTCATAGATACCTCAAAACAGCACCTTTGGGGTGCATTTCTTTATACCGAAAAATACACAAATATTTGAGGAATGAAGTGATGAAAAACTCAAAAAAGCCTATAAAAAGGAGATGCCCGCTGGAGTTTATCCCGAATTTAGCCCGGGACGGGCATGACAAATGAGGAGGTAAGCAAGGACAACGCCCACGCACGACAATTATCGTCGCCTACTTTTTGTATATTGAGGAAGATGCCCGCCTACGCGGGAATGACATTTAGCAGGAGGCTTTATGGCAGATCAGGCTCGCGGCGAACGAATGATACGGATATTCGTCTACATGATGGCGCATTACAACAATCGTTACAGTGTGGCAGACATCATGCAGCACCTGGACATCCGCGAAGAAGATTTGAGGAGTGTGCAACGCGACATGCATGCACTTTCCGAAATCGAGGGCGGCTACATCAAGCGTTCCGTCGAAAGCGGCAAGACCTATTACCAGGTGGCACTTGAACGCGCAAACAAGCTCATATTCCCGGAATTTGGCGACACGCTACTGCACTTCATGTTCCTGCAGCGCATCGCAAATATCTACCCTGCGACATCAAACCTCATCGAAGACTTGGCCAAGAGAATCACGCAAGATTTGCCTGTCAAGGAACAATCGACTTTGGCCCATTACGCGAAGGAACTGAACGGACGCATTCTGTTCATGGGCACGCCCCCGAGCGTTGACGAAAACGTAGGCAAGAATCTGCCAATCATCCTCGATGCCATCCGCAAAAAACAGAAGGTGCAAATCGCCTACACCGACAATTGGGGCAATATAACCAACAAGCCTCGCATTCCGCTGATAGTAGCCATCCACCAGGGCGAAATCTACATCGGCTGCGTGTCGCAACACCTTCCCGGCAAGACATACGCCCTCAAGCTCCGGCGCATACAATCCGTAAAACTGTTGCGCGAACAATTCGTCGAAGACCCTAAGGTTGTCGAAATCCTCCGCAGGCGCATCCGCACCGGCACGCTGCTTTCCGGCGACCAGGACCAGCAAGAAGAAAAAGTCGTCATCTATTTCCCTGGATACGCCAAGAACTTTCTGCAGGAACGCCCCTACCACCCTAGCATGAAAATCACAGAATTGGAATGTGGCGACCTGCATGTGACCATGAACGTCGCCGTAAACGGCCTACTCAAGCAATGGGTTATGTACTACGGTTCCATCGCCGAGGTACTGAAGCCAGCCAAGCTCCGCCAAATGGTACTCGACAGCGCGAAGGAACTGGTAGGGATGTACGAACGGGAATAGGCATTTTTGACGAAATTTGAGAATTCTCTCCAAAACTCGACATTTTAACCGACTTTTGGACATTATTTTTCAAAAATCTTCCCCAAAAGTCAAAATTTCAACCCACTTTTGGGGAAGATTTTGTATATTTGGGTTATGAAAGCCAACCAAAACCCTCTTATCGGCCGCGAAAAAGAAATCGCCCAGTTGAAGCATACCGTCGATTCAAACCGCTCCGAATTCGTCGTTATTTTCGGAAGACGGCGCATCGGCAAGACATTCCTCGTCCGCAAGTTTTTTGAAGACCGCTACCATTTTTCGTACGTAGGGCAAAGGGATGTTACCGACGCTGTCCAGCTTCAGCGTTTTGCTCTCGCCCTGCAGAATTACGCAGGACTTGATAATGTTCCCGATTTCAAAAACTGGTTTGAGGCTTTCGACGCGCTAAAAAAATATCTTGGTTCCTTAGACGCAAAAAAACGCAAGATAATCTTTATCGATGAAATGCCATGGATTGACCGCAAGCAATGCGACTTCGTCAAGGCATTGGAAGACTTCTGGAACGCCTGGGCCAACCTCCGCGATGACATCGTCTTTATCGCATGCGGCAGCGCGACATCCTGGATGGTTGATAACCTGATGGAAAATCAGGGCGGCTTGCACAACCGAATCACGAATAAAATCTATCTTCATCCTTTTACGCTAAAAGAATCCGAACAATATCTTGACTCCATCGGTTGTCCGTGGGACCGCTACCAAATTGTAGAATGCTATATGATTTTGGGCGGAGTCCCTTTTTATTTGAGCCTACTTGACCCAAAAGAAAGTTTGGCTCAGAATGTCGACCGTCTGTTCTTCAATAAGAACGCCCTGTTGTCACAAGAATTCAACGAACTCTACAATTCGCTATTCACCAACGCCAACAAATACATAGACGTCGTGGCCGCACTTTCACAAAAGAAGGAAGGCCTCGACCGTACAGAAATTTCGGAGTCAACCGGAATTAGCGGAGGAATGCTTACGACCATCCTCACAAACCTGGAACGGTGCGACTTTATTCTCAGTTATTCCAGATTCAACACGAAAAAGAACGGCTCGGTATATAGGCTTTGCGATTTCTATTCGCTATTTTACTTCAACTTTATTGCGGAAAATTTCTCCAAAGATGAAAATTTCTGGACACACCATCTGCAATCACCCAGACTCCGGACATGGCAAGGTCTAACGTTTGAAATAGTTTGCCTGCAACATTTGGACCAGATAAAAACCGCTTTGGGCATCTCCGGGATGGCGACCGAAGCATCGATTTGGCGTTGCAACGACCCAGAGCAAGGCAAAGCGCAGATAGACCTCTTGATAAAGCGGGCGGACAGGATTATAGACCTATGCGAAATCAAGTTCTGTACCGAAAAATTTTCTATAGACAAAAGCTACGCAGAACGCATACGGAACAGGACGGCATTGTTCCGCATGAAAAGTAAAACCCGGTATGGACTAGCCAATATCTTCATCACGACATTCGGCATTGTGCAAAGCAAAAATTCTGGAGTCGTTGACGGAGAAATCACCGCAAATCAGCTGTTTGCTTAAGTAACGCTACAAAAATCGTCATCTATTTCCCGGGATACACCAAGAACTTCCTGCAAGGCCCGCCCCTACCACCCCAGCATGAAAATCAAGGAACTGGCATGCGGCGACTTGCACGTGACAATGAATGTCGCAGTCAACGGGTTACTCAAGCAGTGGGTCATGTACTACGGTTCCATCGCCGAAGTACTAAAGCCAGCCAAGCTCCGCCAAATGGTGCTTGATAGCGCGAAGGAACTGGTGAACCTGTACGAAAAGTAAGCTACAACCCCAGCCTGCGGCCCTGATGGTCGTCTTTATTGGCGAGTTCTTCGAGCATGTTCTGCAAGATAAGTTCCTTCGTCCGTAACTCAGTAGGCACATATTCTAGCTTGCGGCGCACATTCTGAAAGTCGCTAATCGCCACATTGTCGCAGCGAAGAACGTCCTTGGGGCAATGGCCCCCGAAAAATGCCGTCCAAGTTTTTGAAATTTGCGGCTGATCCATATAGTTAAACGCCAGCTTCAGCTGAAAACGCCGACGAATCGCCCAATCCAAGACATTCTCGTAGTTTGTCGCGGCAATCAGCATCCCATTGAACGAATCCATCTGGCAAATAAACTCGTTCACCAGGGTCACTTCCCAATGGTTTTTCGCATTGCCACGGTTTTCAAAGAAACTGTCCGCCTCGTCGATAAACAGAATTGCGTCACTCCGCTCCGCCTCTCGGAACATGGCGCTAACATTATGTTCACTTTCGCCCACATGGCACCCTAGAATATCACTCGCCCGTTTCACGATAATCTCGCGATCTAGAATGTCATGCGCGACATGCTTTGCAAAAGCCGATTTCCCCGTACCGGGAGGGCCATACAGGAATATATTCAGATTTTCCCTGCGCCCCGAGGTCTTTGACTCCTTCCAGCGTGCATCAAAATTCTTGAGCATCGGCACGACATAATCAATATTCCGAATATCTCCACTCGAAATACGGACACAATCCAAATTATAATCCGGCCTTGACTCCTGAGGCAAAGTCGATATACCCAAAAGTTTCGCATGCGAAGATGCGACCTCGCGAACCACATTCAAAGGCGACATATCCTGAGACTGCATCCGTTGCGCAAGTCGAACCGCCAAAGTGGCGCTCCCTGCCATCACAGGAATTTCCTTGGCAACGCATTCAATTTCTTCTCTACGCATCATCGATTCCGCCTGCTGCGTTTTCAGCACAGATTGCCAAATCGCAATGCGTTCGCTCTTGCTGAACGAGAAAAATTCTAGCGAGTAATCAAAACGGCGGCGGGTGCTATTTTCAATCATCGCGATATTGTTCGTAATCCAGATGACAGGCGTTTTTAAGTTTTCGAAAATAATATTCAGCAGACCCTTTTCCGCCTTGTTCAAAACCAAGTCCGCTTCATCCATCAAGATGATGCCACCACTCCGCTCACATTCCCAATCAGCAAGCAACATCGAGCGCAAGCGCGTCTGCAAAAGGGATTCCTCGCTCATTGATTCTTCGCCGATACCCACCGAAAGCAACGTAACATTCAATTCTTGCGCAATTGCCTTGGCAAGTTCTGTCTTGCCAGTTCCCTCGCGACCATAAAAAAGAATGTTCAGCGGAGAACCCTTCTGGTGCGATTTCAGCATCTGTAAAACAAAAGACGCCTGCGGATTCGTCTTGACTATCTGCTCATAGGGAACACACGGTTTTGCTGCCGGTCTGAAATCCATAATCTGCGACATATCTGAGAATCCATACAGATAATTGCTCACGTCGTCCGCTAGGTACAATTCCTTGCGTTTGATTCTCAAATCCGTATTGCGGAACGATTCTTCCATTTGAACCAACTGAAACTTATGAAGCGGACTCTCCTTGGAACAAAGTTCCTGAAGTGTTGTGCCATCAAGCCCCGTCAGCAAGGCAATCCGACTAAAGGCTCCACGCTCATTCGGGTCAAAAGTTTCCCCCTCTTTCACCCGAATGTTTTCTAGCCTCAAATACAGTCGCTGATGGTTCCGAAGCCACAAATAAAGCACCAGTTCCACTGCCTCATCCGACAAATGGAAAAGACGCTTTAATTCAAAAGCGCGTTGAAAAGCTTCGTCATCGTGCGAGCAACCTTTTGCCAGCATTTCTTTCACGCAATTTTCAATCATCTGCACGATAATCGGCCGCAGGCAATCATTCGCGCGCTCCAAATAAGCCATAATCTCAAAAAACTGCTGAGCAATGCGAACATTCCTGGTTTCGTGATACGCCTCCAAAAGCTCCCGCACCCCATAATGCTTGTCATCAATCGAAGCCCTGATAGTACTCGAAAAATCAACTTGGTCGCGAATCTCGTAAACACGGTCCGCAAATTCGCCATAATAACGGACCGGCAAATAATTCTCGCAAAAACTGCGACAGCAACCATCCGGATACGCCCGCATAAAGCGCACCCAGTATTCCATAATCTTCAAGTCCATAAAAGAAGTCCGCGACTCAACCCTAGCCGCAGGCGACTCCCCTTCTAACCGATTCAGCGCATTCCCGAAATAATTCTCTGCCGAATTCTGATAATGTAACTGCATAGCAAAACCTCTTGATTTTACTATGCAATATAAAAGAAGCGCACGACAATTAGTGTCGCGCGAGGAGAATATTCACGGCCATTAAAAAGGTCATTTTCCAACACATTTCCTTATTTTTTCAGCAATTAATTCACCCCGAGCATTCGCAAATGCCTCAAAATTTTCTTCGCTCCACAGACTTTCATCCACCGGAATTAAATGAAATGACATGTAATTAGATTTATCACCTACATATATAGGGTTATTTATCCAATCCCTAAAAGATTTTCCGTTCTTTTCCCCTCGATTGGTAGGAACATCCAAAAGTTGATAATTTTTTATACTATTTATCTTATCCCAGCCAAAACCTTTTTCTCGTAAAATATTCTTGGGCATAATATGATCAACATCATTGGATCGAACTGATTGAGAAAAATCATACATCAAGTAAAAAACAAATTGGGCATCTAACAAATCAATAGTAGATGAATTATAAGCCAAAGTGAAATTTTTCAACGGATAATTCACATACACATCAAGCAGTTTTTGCAAAGGAAAAATTTCACCTTTTGCCTTTTGCACTTCATCAAATATTTTTTTTATTCCTGTCTTATACGGAATCCAACCAGCCCCTTTACTGCGAAAAACTCCATTTAGCAAAGAATGGTATAGCCACTGTTTTAGCGGGATAAAGTCTTCATTGGTTGTTTCCCAATCATCCCAATAATTTTTTAGACAATCATCTGATATATTCTTATAAAAAAGGTGATACACTATAAAATATAATGGGATAAAAGACCGATTAGATTCTTTATAAAAATCATATGTTTTTGAACATTTTAAAAATTTTCGAGTAGAAACAAGAGCATTCTTAATGCGGGCCTCATTTTCAATTGCAAATGACGCATCTGAGTTTTCAATTGCAGTCATTTCTTTAGTATTGTTGCCTTGCAGCAGAAACAACAATTTTATAAGATTTTCTGATGTCAAACCAATATCAGCAAATTCTCTTTGACACGATCGCAAAAAGTTCTCCATTCTAAAATCAAAAGCTTTTAATGTTGATGCA
>SAMEA3663015__coassemble_768_pt1 | contig 11391 bp, 13 predicted proteins | sample SAMEA3663015__metabat2_low_PE_034 | metagenome-assembled genome bin SAMEA3663015 (sample SAMEA3663015) | pig gut metagenome | biome: pig gut; feature: pig-associated habitat; material: faeces | place: France | collected 2012 | reverse complement strand
AATAAAATCTATATTCACGCTAGATGTCAACAACCATAATGGCTAACAGAGCCAACTGAAAATAAAGTAAAGCGTAGCCTTAGGAGAGTATCGCGCGATATTGTCGCCGTGACGCCAGAGATGGCGTCGCGGTGGCTTTCATATAACCCGCACAATCGTAGAATTTCCTGCAAGAAGGTAGACTTGCTTTGCAGAAAAATCAAGAGCGGGGAATGGCGACCGTTTCCCGGTATAGAGGTTTTTGATACGGGGCGACTTTGGAACGGACAGCATCGTTTGATGGCTATCGTCAAGACGGGATTGACAGTACCTTTGTGCGTCTTTGTTTATAAGTTGGTATAGTTCAAATTGCTCTCGCCAATCGTTCATGCTCATGATGCAGTTATTCCAATTTTTCGAATAACAGGCTCTTCCTCAAGTTCGCCACTCTTGAAAATTTCCTTGAGATGGTAGTTGACCGTATTGACTTCTACCCCGTAAAGTTCCGCCATGCGATTCTGTGGCATCCAGAACGTGTCGTTATTGAAGATCACCTCAATACGGGATTCGCCGTGGCTCGTCTTATACTGCAGGATGCTTGAAAAATCGGCGTTTGTGACGGTCGGTCGGGAGTTTTCGCTTTGAGAAAAGTATGCCAGGGCGACTTGCACTTGAGGCTTCTTGCGGTCGGCATTTTCAACAATCAAGAGGCATGCCTCGCGTGAAAGATGGATGTTTTCCACCTTGCGGAAAGCCCCGATCCGAGTTTGACCATTTCAACCACGTGGTTAAAATGGTCTGCTAAATTCAGGCCTTTTACCTGTGCAGTGACCATAGATTTATCTAGGAGGCGGCTGTTCTTGTTTGTTTATCGGCCTTGCCGCACAGCAGGCGGATTCTGTCTGGTTTCTGGACAGGCGCTATACGCGCACGCACCGGGACGAGGACAGGCGTCTGGCCAAACTCTATGTGGAGAATAAGGAAATTCTTTTAAAATTTTTTCCGGAGTATTTGGAATTCTGCGACATCGGCGAGGACGAAATGGTATTAGTGGGCTAAATGCACGGCACCATGTAAATGGGTATGCAGGTCACGTCGTCCACCTGTTGGTAATCTTTCGTGTAGACGATGTATTTTTGGGGAATCCTTAGCCTGTATCTTTCAGCGAAGGCATCGAGAGACTTGTGCTGTCGGTAACTCGAGGACTTGACCTCAATGGGGCAAATCTTGTTCTTGCGAACCAGTAGGAAGTCCATCTCATATTTTCTCTCTTTGCCGGATTCCTTGTCTAATGCGGCAAACTCATGGAAATAAAGATCGTCGCCCTTTGCGCGGAGCATTTGCGCCACGACGTTCTCGAAAATCATTCCCTGGTTGATTCCTAGTTTATCCGCAATAAGGGATTGATAAAGTTCGTCGGACTTTTGCATCTTGATTATCTGCGTGACCAGAAGCCCGGTATCGCCCATATACAGCTTGAACCGTTCGCTCTTTCTGTAAAGCTCCATCGCGACATCGGGAACTGTTACATTGGTGCATATATTGCCAATCATCGATTCTCTGATGAAGTTGAACGCGCTGATGTAGTTCTTGTATCGGGCGTTCTTGTCGATGGCCGACATCTTGAAAATCGGATTCTTGCGATTCAACTGTTCTGGAAGGTGCTTAAACACAATTGAAGCGTTTTCTTTATTCTCGGAATCGTGCTTTTCGAGGTCTTCTTCGTAAAGCGCGAGGATGTTCCGCTTTATGAAGTCGATCTGCGCGTATGTTTCGCCCGCAACAAACGATGCCACCGCCTGCGGCATTCCTCCCACGGCCATGTATGTGCGGAACGATTTCATTATTTCATGGTGGGCGCGTCCGCCGACGCCTTTCCCGACATTGAACGCATCGCGAACTACATCCATCGTGACTTCGTCACCCGTGGCCCACAGGAATTCCTCGAAATCCATCGGGTACATCTTGATACGGTATTCCTCGGATGGAATCAAGATATCCTTCGTGTTCTTCTTGATAGAAATCAGGGTGCCTGTTTCGATGTAGTCGTATCGGCCGTCCTGTATCAGGTACTTGACTGCCTGGCGGGCGAGCGGGAAGAGTTGGATTTCGTCAAAGATGATGACCATTCTCCCCTTCTTGGGCTTTTTCTTGGTGAACAGGAAAAGGTTCCTGAAGAAGGTTGTCAGGTCGTCTAGTCCGTTGAGAAACAGTTCCCTGATGTTGGGGCCGACTTTCGCGAAATCCACGACAAGGTGGTCGTCATATTCGTTCTTGGCGAATTCGAGTGCCACGGTGCTCTTGCCAATGCGACGGGCGCCTTCGATAAAAAGTGCGGTTTTCCCATTGGAAATGGCCTTCCACTGGAGCATCTCGCTGTAGATTTTACGCTTGAACATAGGGGTTCCTCTCCCCTAAATATACCAAAATTTCCCGAAAATGCAAAATGTTTTAGGCCAATATTTCCCGAAAATGTAAAATGTTTTAGACTACTTTTTCCCGAAAACGCAAAATGTTTGGCTGCATATTTTACCAAAAGTAGCCAAAATTCCCTAAAAATTACCTGAAAACGACAAAATCGAGACAGTATTTGTCGCATGGGGTTTGTATATTACGTTTTAGATTTATGCGTATATTTACATTTATGCATAAACAAGCGATAATATAATGCAGCAGGCAAGGCGGCTTTGCTGCGCAAACTCAATGCCTTTGACAGGAGTTTTTATGGTGACAATACATATCGACGACTCGAATCCTTTCCCGAACTTTCCGGTCGAGCCGGAAAACCGGCGTGAATCCTTTGCCGATTTTTGTAAGCGGGAGGCGGCCGGGCTCAGGCTCGAAAGCGACGAGATGGAACAGGAAAACAGGGAGCAGGAGGAACTGAACGCCCTCCAGAAAAGATGTTCTGAACGCAAGAGCGCATTGCTTTACAATAACCTGGACCTGATTTTGCGCCACAGGGAAGAAATTATCGCGACCCCGCGGTACGCGAATATCGATGTACAATACGCAATCAAGGGTGGCGGGCTTTATGTGGGCCACCTGTCCGCTGTAAGGCATTTTAACTTCGTCGGCACCCTCGTCAGCATCGGCCTCAAGCTTTCCTCGCTCCTCGAAATCTGGGACAACGAACTGTTCAAGGTGGAATGCAAGTGCGGCGACACGGCGGTCATCCGCTCGTTCTCGGGTTCGCCCCTTTCGGGAGAATCGATGGCGACTGCAATTTGCCCCAAGTGCAAAAGGGAAATCCGCGTCAAGAACCGTAGCTTTGGCGGTTATTGTGGCCTGATGAGCATAGGGCACGAGAGGGATATCGAAAAGGTCGTAAAAAGCATTATCGCCAAGTGGACCCTTGCCGAGGTTGCATACGAAAAGAATGCTGCCGAAGGGAAAGACGCGAAATGGCGAAAAGCGGGTCGCGAATTGCATGACGACGGTGAACCCTGCAATCTTGAAACTATGATCAACGAACTGAAGCTGAAGGAATTCCAGCTTGCTTCACGATGATGAAATATAAGGAGGATAAAATGGAACAATGCAAAATCAAACCATGGAATATCCGCAAACTGCACTTTGCAATCGATCAGCTGCAGGGTGCGGGGAAACGCAGGGACCGGAAGGAAATGCACCGTGAACTGGATGTCATGACGCACCTGCTCTGCGAATCGCACAAGATGACTTTGTCCGACTATGGCCAGGCGAGCGGAGCGCCTGTTTCGGGCAACGGGTTGAACATGGCAGTGTTTACCGTCAAGAAGGGAATGTTCCCGCAAGAGATTGAAATGCAGGAGAATTTCTTCCCGTGCAGGCTTGTCGAGGGTGATCACGGCGATTGCCTTGTTTGTGTTGTCGCTTCGGCAGAAATTGCCAAGGCGTTGGCTGCAAAATTGGAGGTGGAAAGCTACATCTTCATGGAACGCGCGGCCGCCCGTGCGCCCGAATTCTCGCAGTACTCCAGGACAACGGATGACACCGGATATTACTATCTGGTCCAGGTGAACCCGAGCCTTCCGCTTCAGGAACCGTCGGCGGTATTCGATGCCATCGCCCAGATTGATGCCCTTGTGGATGGGCTGGACGAAAAAACGCGTAAAATGCTTTCCGAAGAAAATGTCGATGAATTCCTGAAATTCCGGAAGCGGGCGTACTATATGCACAATGGCCTCGGAAAAAACGAAACCTACGAGGCTGTTCTGGATTGGCTCAAGAATCATGAATTCGCGTTGGTGGAATTGCCTGAATCGGAGAAGAAGCTTACCCCCATGTTCAACCTTACCCGTTTTGAACTCTGCGTGAACCATCTGGGGTACGCCGTAAAGAAGATTGCGGGGGATTACCGTTACGTTGTATTCAATACTCCTAAATCGGCGTCTTTCGAGCTCAACATGCAAACGGTCGCGGAGCGCATGCACGCCGTAAAAATCCAGATGTCGCCGGAAGAGTGCTGCCCCTCGATTGCAGAAAACCTTTGCAACGAAGTGCTCTGCTACGACAAGGATAAATACTACAGCGTAGAAGCCCTGAACGAGAAGGAATATTTTCCTATAAACGCGAGTGTTCCGAAGCGCCTAGGGAGCTTTATGCGGGCCGTGTACTATTGGGGCGCAGCCCTCAGCCCAGTCTTGGACCTGAAATGATGGGTGAAAATACGATAAAAGAGCGATTTTAGAAAAAAAATTATAAATACTTGCATATAGAATAGGGCCCGGTCTAGAACCGGGCTCTATTTAAATGGCATGTAATATAAAGGCTGTCTGGATTAGAAACCCTTAATCGCAAGAAGGCTACCGACGCCGATGGCTGCCCACAGGATAACGCCCTGAATAAAGGGCTTGGCACCGCACTTCTGAAGGGCTGCCTTGGAAAGTCCCGTACCGATGAGGAACAAGGTAATGGCGAAACCGCGCTTGGCAATAGTTACGATGGTTGTTCCTACTGCAGAGGGAACGCCAATTGCCGGGAACAGGTAGGTGTTGATGACCATGGCAATTGCAAACAGGAAGATGAACCAGGGGATTACATCCAGCTTGCCCTTACCGCTATTCTTGCGGAAGAACAGCATGGTAACGAGAGCCAGAGGCAAAATCCAGAGGGCTCGGGTACACTTCACCATGGCGGCCACCTGGAGGGATTCATCGCTGTAGGCTGCTGCAGCACCTACCACGGAACTGGTGTCGTGAATGGCAATTGCAGCCCATTCGCCGAACTGCTGGTTGGAGAGTCCAAGATAGTGGCCCAGGGGCGGGAAGATGAGGAGCGCCAGGGCGTTCAGAACGAAGATGGTTCCTAGGGAAACGCTCATCTGCTTGTCGTCTGCGTCCACAACGGGAGCAACTGCTGCGATGGCGGAACCACCGCAAATTGCCGTACCGCTGCTGACCAGATAGGAAGTCTTGGTGTCCACTTTCAGAATCTTTCCTACGATGAAACCGAGAATCATGACGGCTGCCACAGAGATGATGGTAAACATCATGCCGTCTTTTCCGGAGGCGAGGGCAGCCTGCAGGTTCATACCGAAACCGAGCCCCACGACGCAGCCCTGCAGCAAATACTTCTGGGTTTTCTTGGCGAACTTGGGAAACGCCGGACCGCCAAAGATGAAGGCGTATACAATACCTGCCATTAGTGCCATCCAGGAGGCAACACTGGGATAACAGGCGGCGAGAATTAAAACTACGAAGGCAATCTTTGCAATTTTTTCTTTCATTGTATCCTCTTATTCTGTGGGAAACTTTTTAGTGCGGTGCATAAAGGCTAGAGTTTTCTTTTCACCTTTTCCCGCAAGCATGGTTAAAAGGTAAAGCAACTTCTTGTAAGTGGATTCTTCCATTTTTTCGCGGGCGGTGCTCTTGAGATTCCTTGCTCGTGTAATAGATGCAGCCGGGTATGAACTCGGTAGGTGTATACTTGGATAGATCGAGGAAGAGTCCCTGAAATCCGATTCCCGCCTTGAAGCAGAGTCGAATGACTTCGTTTCTATGCTTGGTAATGGTAATGAAATGGCGGATAGGATGAATCATGAATGAAAAGATAGAAATTTTCTTTTTTTATTATTAGTGTCCGGGTAAAACCGCAGGAGTGGCGCATTCGTTGACCTTCGTAATGAGATGGCCGCCTACGACGTCGTGTCGGGCAAGATTGCGAATGACGATACCAACGCAACGATTCTTGCTTACATGGGAAATGTTTTTGGCCCCATGGGGAGCGAACAGGCCGACAGAATGTGCATAAGCCTTTTGTTGCCCGAACGCCTGCAGGACCAGTTTTGTTTCAGGAGTATGGCAGCCCTTTCTAAACTCCGGTTTGTGAAATCCGAGCGGGTGATTTTGAGGTAGTCTATGGCAAACGACAAAATTTTGTTTTCTATGGACTTGACGGCGCTCATGGCGGTCGAGAAAATCGCAAAGGAAACCCAGAGGTCTCCCGAGGGTGTCCTTGTAGATTTTATGTAATCGAATACGGCGAAAATGCTTTACGACGATTCGAATAAACTTTGGTGGGATGGCCCTGACGCCACCGCCGAAGAATTCAAGCAGGAAACGCTTTAGGCTTTCTCTTTCAAAAAACACTAGGCACAGAAGGATGCACTTTTTCGGTGGAAAAAGTGCAGTCAAGTGTCAATAATTCGGTAGGAAAAGTGCGTTCATGTCGAAAATCACACTTTTTTAACGTTTTTTGTGGAAAAAATCACATTTTTTTTAAATTTTATGTGATTTCCGGATAAAAGCATCCTATATTTAAGGCATGAAACGCATCATCCTTGAAAAACTGAATAAGTGGAAAACATCTAAAAGGCGCAAGCCCCTGCTTTTGCGCGGCGCCCGTCAAGTGGGCAAGACTTGGGTGTTGAAGGAGTTTGGCAAATCTTTCCCGGACGGTTTTCTCCACATCGATTTTGACAAGCAAATCGAATACAGGCAGTTTTTCGAGCAGACCAAAGACGTAAAGCGCATCCTTGCGAACCTCGCAATGGCGAGCGGAAAAAAGATAACCGAGAACACTCTGATAATCTTTGACGAAATCCAGGCTTGCGAAAGCGCTTTAAACTCATTGAAGTATTTTTGCGAAGACGCTCCGCGATATAGCGTTGTCGGCGCCGGCTCCCTTTTAGGATTGAAGCTTGCATCCGGATTCCCCGTGGGCAAGGTTGAATTTTTGGATATGTATCCCATGACATTCACCGAGTTCTTGCTTGCGAGTGGAGACAAGAACCTTGTTGAATACCTCGACACCATCGAAACACCGGAGAACATTCCGCAGGCATTCATGGGACCGCTAGAAGAAAAATTGAAAACGTACTTTGTGACAGGCGGCATGCCGGAATCTGTACTTAACTGGGTCGAAGATCAAGACGTCGCCGCTGTCGACAAGGTTCTTTCTGATATTCTAACAGCTTACGAAGCGGATTTTGCAAAGCATGCGGACAAAACCGACGTGCCGAAAATTCAATACATTTGGGATTCGCTACCGTCGCAACTTTCCCGCGAAAACAAGAAGTTCCTGTATTCGGCCGTAAAGCCCGGTGCGCGCGCCAGGGAATACGAGAACGCCCTGAATTGGCTCAACAACGCGAATCTCGTGAAGAAAGTTTTCCGTTCCACGAAACCGGGCCTCCCGATATCCGCCTACGATGACTTGACATCTTTCAAAATATACATGGGCGACGTCGGGCTATTGCGAAAAAAAGCGGGGCTTGCGACTTCGGCATTTGCCGAACAGAACCGCCTATTTACGGAATTCAAGGGCGCTCTCACCGAAAATTTTGTATTGCAGAATTTGTCGGGGATGTTTGATGTCGCACCGCGTTACTGGAGCGACAACTTCCACGAAGTCGATTTCATTATCCAAAAAGAAAACACGATTATCCCCATTGAAGCCAAGGCGGGCACAAACATCAAAGCAGCCAGCATCAAGTATTACGACAAACAGTACGACGCACCCCTGATGGTGCGATTCTCGATGCGCAACCTCTCCCGCGACGGAAAGATGCTGAACATCCCGCTCTTTATGGCAGATAGACTGGATGGACTGCTAGAAAAGTGGGGATAGGATAAAATTTACGAATTTTAAAGAAAAACTGCAAAATATGCAAAAATAATTCCTAGAAGGATGTGAACGGTATTTTGTGCCGGCCTTCTATGACGAAAATGGAATTATAACCATGAACGTCATTGATTTTATGATGGAGCCGAAGATTTGACTAAAATTGACGAAATTTGCATGAAATCGGCAATTTTTGCCTCAAAAACACGCAACGAAATGTCTTAAAAACACGTAATGAAATTAGATGTATACGCAAAAATGCACTTTTTCGTGCGAAAAAGTGCATTTATAATACACTAATTCAGTCGTAAAAGTGCGCTAAAATGCTGACAATTCGGTCGGAAAAGTGTAGTTTTGGGATATGTTCAAGAGAAAAATCCTTAAAGAATTTGAAAATTGGAAGATCTCGGGGGGCAAAAAGAAGGCCCTGGTTGTCAAGGGAATGCGCCAAATTGGCAAAACGTCCAGCGTCCTGGAATTCGCCCGCAGCAACTACGAGAGCGTCGTCTATATCAACTTTAAGGAAAATAAAAATGCGAAGAAGGTCTTCGAGGGAGACCAGAACGTGAGTCGGATTACCATAGACCTTTCCGCGCTTTTTCCTAATGTGCATTTTGTCGAGAACAAGACCGTCATCATCTTCGATGAAATTCAGGAATGTGCAAACGCCCGCGCAAGCATCAAGCCTTTTATGGAAGACGGTCGCTACGATGTCATCTGTACCGGTTCTCTGCTTGGTATTAAGGGGTACAATCGTAAAAAAGGGAAAGGCGTCCCGACCGGTTTCGAAAGAATAATTTATATGAAACCCATGGATTTCGAGGAATTTCTGTGGGCGAAGGGAATTGACGAAAACGTCATCGCATACCTAAAGGATTGCTACGAGAAAAAGGAACCCGTGAGCGAGGCGACGCACAACGCCATGCTCCGCTACTTCAAGGAATACCTTTGTGTAGGCGGGCTCCCTTATGTCGTTTCTCGATTTGTCGAGACGAACGACATGAACGTCGTTTGGCAGGAACAGCAGGACATTCTTGAAGAATACAAGGACGACTTTGGCAAGCACCTTGACGAGAACGAAAACGAGGAAATCGACCGCACGCTTCTTGGCCGCATCAATCGCGTTTTTGATTCAATTCCCGCCCAACTTGCGAAGGAAAACAACAAGTTTGTCTATTCGCAACTAGAAAAGAAAGGTCGTTCCGAAAATTACCAAACCGCAATCCAATGGCTCTATGACTGCGGCATCATCAACATTTGCCACAACCTGACCAACATCGCAGAACCCCTTGAAGGTCACAAGATCGAGAATACGTTTAAGATTTATGTGCAGGATTCCGGCCTGTTTGTCGCCATGCTGGAACGCGGCACCGCGGCCAAGATTCTATGCGGCGATTTGGGATTCTATAAAGACACCATCTACGAGAACATCATTGCAGACTGTTTCTCTAAACAAGGTCGCAAACTATTCTACTTCCGCAAAGAATCCGGGCTAGAAATTGACTTTGTAGAAAATGTCGGCGGCGAACTCGCCATTATTGAAGTCAAGGCGACAACGGGACGCTCCAAGTCGGCAAAGACCGTTTTGAATAACGACAACTACGCAGCCAAGGTTTGCTACAAGCTTTCCGAAAACAACATCGGTGTTGCTGGCAAGATGGTTACACTGCCGTATTAAATGGCTATGTTTCTGGAGTGAAAATCGAAAGACAATCTTTTGGCATTTCCTTACAAAGCCAAACCTTGTCATTTCCGATATAGAACTGCAAGCCAGCCTTATGAGCGGATTCAGCATCTATTTTCAAAATGACCGGCTCCGGATCGCGTCTTTTGCCGACACGGGTCGCGGTTTCAACATCTATGGAAAGGTGAACATATTGCCGTCGCATCGGCTTTAATCCATCCTGAAGGATTTGCGGCAAGACCCTGTGCGTTGTTCCGTGGTATAGAACGGCAGGAGGAATTTCTGGCTCCTTCTTTATAATCTGTGGAATCGTGTGGCCATAAAGTGCACGAATCTTGTCGCCTACGATTTCATGGCGCTTCTTTTCGGAGTTTGCGATAATTTGCTCTAGATCTGCTTGCGTGACCTCGCGTTCGTATGTTCCCGATTCATTCAAGGCGTGGAGCAACTGTGCTATGGGCACAAATCCCTGTTCATCAAGTTCCAATTCGAATTCCCATGGAGCATGGCGGAGAGCATAGGAAATTTCTTTCGAAAGTTCAACTAGGTTCATTTTGCGGACTCCACCTTTTCAAGTTCGTCGGCCATATAACGTTTTTCCTATAATCCTTCTTAATCTTCTAAAATGACAGACAAGTTTTTCCCATCAAAAGGCTCTCCCCATCCGTTTTTTTCCGTAAACTTGGAAAAAGCGACTTGCTGCGGGTCTGGAAGTTTAATCTTTTCTTTTTCAAGAATCTTGACTATTTCTTCTATGATGTCTAGGGATTCCTTTCCAATTCCGCTAATGGATGAATAGCTATAGGCAAGTTCTATTCTTCTAATGTTATAAAGAATAGTATTGACGTTTTTGTCTGTATTTTTGTAGAGTTTCTTTATTTGCTCGTACTCCTGTTTGGGCAAATGTTCAAAATCGGAGATTTCGTAATTATCAAATTCCAAAAGGATTTCAGGAATGTATTCAAGGACTTTATCAGACCACTCATCCCATGTTTCGCTTTCGCAAATTTCCCAAAAAGGCTTGAATACCAGCTTCCAGGCATTGCTTGGATACTTTGTGCTAACGTATTTTTCCGCACACATGATTGCGTAAACAATTCGGCCTCGGATCGATATCGATTTGAGAACATTCGTAATCATTTCTACTTCCCTTTGGCCTTCCAGCCGATATGGTTTTTCTTGATTTTACCCTTAAAGGCAAAGGTACTATTTTCGCAGGCTTCTTTACGCCGTCCAACATTGCCTTTTGTCGTATGGATGGTATAAATCGTGATATTTTCTAATTTTGCTCCGCTGTTGAGAGCCTGATTAATCGCGTCTACCTCGGCGCAGTTTCCTACGGGATAATTGTTGAGCGATTTTTCTGGCAAAATTCCGTTTTCACTAAATAATAGCGGATTCTTCTTGTCTCCTTTCATTTCTATACCTTTGTTTCTTCCATAAAAATATTTCCCAGATTCCGAGTCATAGGCTAGACTCGCCGTGGTAAATTTTTCACGTTTCTTGTTTGATTGTTTTGCAAGTTTATCAATCTGCTGATTCGCCCAATTTGTAACTTCAGAACGCATTCTTTTTGCGTTGTCTTTGGGCATATGCACACGACTTTCTCGCGTTCCCGAATATAAGCCTTTATTGTCCAAAAAATGGTTAAAACCCTGCACTTTCAGTGCAGCGACTTTCAG
>SAMEA3663015__coassemble_721_pt1 | contig 11854 bp, 9 predicted proteins | sample SAMEA3663015__metabat2_low_PE_034 | metagenome-assembled genome bin SAMEA3663015 (sample SAMEA3663015) | pig gut metagenome | biome: pig gut; feature: pig-associated habitat; material: faeces | place: France | collected 2012 | reverse complement strand
AAAAAACATGGCTAAACATTCGCAAAAATGACATAATTGCAAAAAAAATGATTCTGTAACAAATAAAAACTGTTGTTTGTTTAGAATAAATGTATTTTATGGGAAGGAGAATCTGTGTTATGGAATCGTTGCAATATACATCGCTTGCGCAGATGTTCTTTGCGAATTGTGACCGCGAGGATTTCGCGGGCTGGTTCCATCGTAAACCCGGTGGCTGGGAACATTTTTCGGGAACGCGTCTGCGCAATGAAACGCAGTTCATTGCGCTTGCCTTAAGAAACCGAGGCCTTTCGGCAGGCGAAAGCATCGGAATCGTTGCAAACAGCAGTCCCGAATGGATAATGGCCGATGTGGCATGCCAACTCAACCAGGCTCGCGTGGTTCCGCTTTTCCCGAATATCTCGACAGAAAACTTCGCGTTTCAATGTGACGATGCCTTGGTGCAGGTGTTGCTCCTTTATAAATTGAGTGACCTTTCTCCGTCGATCTGCATGTTGATGTCCCGTTTCAAGGCGGTTATCTGCATCGATCCGGAGTCGGAACTTCCGCCGAACGGAATCTACTGGGCGGACCTTCTTAAAGAGGGGGAGTCGCTCTCGAAGCGGCCCGAGTCTTCTCTGTGGCTGAACGACCAGCTGCATGCACTCTCCTTGGATGACGTGTTTACGATTATCTATACGAGCGGCTCTACGGGAACTCCGAAAGGCGTGGAACTGACGCATCGGAACATGCTTTCCCAAATTCAGGTAATCAAGTGCGATTTCTTGCAGATAAACCGTTCTGAAGATGTCTGCCTGGTTGTCTTACCGGTGGCGCATGCTTTTGAGCGTATGTCGGTCTATTTTTATATTTTGTATGGGGCCAAGGTCTACTTTGCCGATACTCCGAGGCATATTCCTGAATGTATCCACGAAATCAGCCCGACTGTCATGACGGTGGTTCCGCGTATCCTGGAACGGCTCTACGAGAACATGACTGCCGCGGGCGAACAGATTCACGGAGTGCAGAAGTTTGTCTTTGAACACGCCCTTACCTATGCCAAGAATCGAAATCCATTGGCGCATAAAAGTTTTGTTTGGAAATTTTACGACAAGCTTGTCTACAGCAAGCTGCGCAAGACCATGGGCGGTCGTTTTCGCCTGGTGATTTCTGGCGGAGGGGCTCTTAACAAGTCTATTTGCCGATTCCTTTTGAATGTCGGGTTCAACGTGTGCGAAGGGTACGGCCTTACGGAGTGTTCTCCTGTTGTCAGCGTGAATCGACCGGGAATGGCTCGTCCGGGAAGCGTGGGGCAACCGCTGACGCACTTGCAGGTTAAGATTGGCGAACACAGCGAAGTTCTAGTGAAAGGGGACAGTGTGTTCAAAGGATACCGTAACCGCGACAACTTGAATGCCGAAATCTTTACGGAAGACGGATTCTTTAGAACGGGCGACCAGGGGTATTTTGATCGCGACGGCTATCTGTATCTGACGGGTCGACTCAAGGAACTCCTGAAGACGAGTACTGGCAAGTACGTAAGCCCCAATCCCATTGAGCTGGAACTTTCTAGGCATTTGCTGATTGAACAGGCTTTGGTAATTGCCAACGACCGCAAGTTCACGTCGGCGCTGATTTTCCTGAACCCGGTGAATGCGAAACGTTTCTTGCAACGCACCGAGAAAGATTTCAGTATCCAGCGTGCGCTCAAGTCCAAGCGTGTCCGCGAGTCCATTGAACGGCATATCAAACGGGTCAACGGCAAGTTGAATCACTGGGAGCAGCTTTGCAAGTGGACCTTGATCGGTGACGAACTTACGGTTGAATCGGGTCTGCTGACGCCGACCTTGAAAATCCGGCGTTCCGTAGCCGAAGCGCGGTATGCCGAAGAAATCGAGAAAATGTACGAAGAATAGGAAAATGTTTGAGTAGCAATCGATCGAGCCTATCTGGGGCTTGTTGCTTTTGTAAATTTGTTTCGCTGAATGAAAATATGTTGGAGGCATTATGGCTATTGCGATGGAAGAAACGGTGAATCCGATGGAATATACGCAGGTGTTCAAGGTGGAACCTGAGATGATTGATGACAACCACCATTTTAATAATGTGTGGTCTGTCAAGTGGATTCAAGATATCGCGATTGCCCATTCCGATTCTGTCGGTGGCACGACTCTGATGCGTGAACTCGGTGCAGCCTGGATGATTCACGTGCAGCACGTGGAGTACAAGAACCAGGCTTTTCTGGGCGAAGAAATCCGAGGAACGACCTGGGTAGCCGCTTACGGCAAGGTCGCGACTTCGCGCCGCTGCCGATTCGAACGCATTTCCGATGGTAAGATTATTTTTGAATCGGATACGCAGTGGGTGCTGGTGGATGTCAAGCGCGGGCGTCCGATGGCGATTCCCGACGCGATGAAGAAACTTTATACTGGACAGTAGGGTAATATTTTTAACCTTGACCGTTGTGTGATGATAGTCACAGGCCTATTTTGTAATTCATAATATTGCATTATGTTGTGCAACAACGACAATAAAATGATGAATATTGAAAAAAAGAGGCTTGTAAGGAATTTTTGCAATCAGACAAAAAGGATTTTCTCTAATTGAAATCATGATCGTGATTGTAATCATGGGTGTTGTTACATCCATTTCTGGAGCTACGACAGGCAATTGGGGGGATGCCTGTAAAAAGTCGTGCACATTGGATAATTACCTTCTAGACAAAAGCGGCATGACATTATTTGGTGTTGATGTAGCTCAGGCAACATCAAGATTCAGAAAAGGAACCGCAAACACGGATGATGCGTATTCTAGCGGTAAGTAGGACTTGTTTTTTTTTCTACATTTCCAAAAGTGAAAAAACTAGACACCATCCTTTATTTTATCACCGACAGCACCTGTGTTCCCGAAAACCCCGAAATGGTCCCTCGTGAACTGAGACTGGCCCTTGGGAACTTGAGCTAGTGAAGGAATTCCAGAAACATTTCGCGAAACTTCTCGCCATCAATGGCTACCTGCCCAAGATTTTACTGGCGGCGTTCATCGGTTTTGTAACCGGCCTTGTCGCAGTGGCTTTTCATTACGGACTCGAATTTTGCAGCAGGGCTGTGCGTGAACCCTGGTCCGGCGAAAACGGACTCCCTTGGTGGAGTTTTGCCGCCATGCCGTCCTTGGGTGGATTTTTGGTGGGGTTGATCATCTTTAAATTGGCCCAGGCTCCCGAGACCGCAGGACAGGGAACCGACAATATGATCCGCTCCTTTCATCATCAGGGCGGTAAGATTCGAGCCAGGGTGGCTCCGGTCAAGTTCATTACCAGCATTGTAACGCTTTCTACTGGGGGAAGCGCCGGTTACGAGGGCCCTGTTTCACAGATAGGTTCGGGGGTGGCATCCACTATCTGTAGCTTTTTCAAAATGCCGCAGTCGCTGCGGGGCCAGTTCATGCTTGCGGGGACGGCTGCGGGACTGGGCGCCATTTTCAAGGCGCCCCTGGCCGGAGCCCTCACTTCGGTGGAGGTGCTGTATCGTGAAGATTTCGAGTCTAATGCCTTTGCTACATCCATAGTCTCGTCCGTGGTTGCTTTTACGGTCTATATAGCCCTGGTTGGTACGGCTCCGGTCATTGCCGGTGTCCCGGCATTCCCGCTGACCAATGCGGCAGAACTTTTGGCCTGTGCGCTGTTGGGAATCCTATGCTTTCCATTTTCGTACCTGTATGTGCGCTGCTATAGCGAATCGGAAACCCGATTTTCGCGTTGGAAAATTCCTGATTGGCTTAAGCCAGCTGTAGGCGGATTGCTTGTTTCGTTGATTGTTCTTGCCTACCCTGAAGTTATGGGCGGCGGTTTTGAATATATCGGCGAAATCATGAAGGGGGTGGTGCCCCACACGCTATGGGGCGTGCTCCTTCTGCTTGCTATTGCCGTTGCAAAGATCGTGGCGACTGCTTTCACGGTGGGTTCCGGTGGTTCCGGCGGCGTTTTCGGGCCTTCACTTTTTATTGGAGGCGTACTCGGAGCCATGTTCGCGGGCCTTTGTGAAATGATTGTGCCCGGTGCAATGCGTTACCCGGAAATGTTTATTCTGGTGGGGATGGCCTCTTTTTTCGCTGGGGCGGCCAAGACCCCTATTGCGGGTGTCGTGATGGTTTGCGAAATGACGGGAAGCTACACCCTGTTGCCTGGACTCATGATTGCCGCTGTTATGCATATCGCCTTTTCGCGTCCTTGGAGTATTTATAAAAGCCAGGTGCAAAACAAGTTCGCAAGCCCTGCTCACCGAAACGACATGGATGTAGACGTGTTGAGCGTGACTACCGTAGGCGATGTGATTGAACCCTGCGAAATAAAGACCTTAAGGGGGGACGAACCTTTGGTAGAGGTCTTGAAGTTCGTGGATCTAAACTATGTTTATCCGGTGTACGATGGCGACAGTTATATGGGTCTTCTGGATATGGCGGTGGTCAAGTCTGCCTACATCTCGTCGCCCGATTTAATTCGCCACTTGCTGGTTTCGGATTGCACTGTGAAAGTCCCCATGCTTTCGGTTTTGACGGATTTGCATACGGCATCCAAGGTGTTCATGAGATTCCCGGTAGAACAACTCTGCGTGAAAAACGACAGGGGCGACGTGGTGGGTTCCCTTAGCCACGGTGCAATTTTCAGGGCGTATGACAGCATTGTAAGACAATCATAAACCGCCTTCGAATTTAACAGAGAAACTTTTTTACGAGCAACGAAGAACTTGGCCCGGGCGTATCATATTGCCTTTGATGCCGTTCAACTGCTTGAGGCGCTTGATTGAAATTCCGTACTTGCGTGCGATTTTTCCGAGACAGTCGCCGCGGCGCACCTTGTAGTAGCGGTGCTTGGCGAGTTCTTTCTGGAAATCCGCTTCGACGAGTTGTAGCTTGACTTCGTCGATTTCGGTCATCGCGTTGAGGAATGTACCTTCTTCGAAATTGAAGACCGTTGCCGGGTCGATGTAGTTTCCGTTGAATCGCATCTCAAAATGCAGGTGCGCTCCGAAAGAACGCCCCGTGTTGCCTCCGACGCCGATAGTATCGCCGGCTTGCAGTGTATCGCCGACATTGACTTGCCAGCTGGCGAGGTGTGCATATAAAGTAGTGAGACCGTTCCCGTGGTCGAGGATGACGTATTTTCCGTAGCCCTTGCGACGGCCCTGGTTGCGGACCTTGACGACTGTTCCCTTGAATGCGGCGACAATGGAGCGGTCTTCACCGTGGCAGAGTCCCAAATCGACCCCTCGGTGCATACGGTAGGTTCGGATGCCGTAAGGGGCTGAAACGCGCCTGCTTGCAGACGGAACAAAGGCGGTTGTCATGTCAAGCGTGAGTTTTTGCAGAGCGTCGACCGTTGCGGAATCGGCTTCGGCCATGTCGGCCTCGAGCTCCGCTTCGGCTTCTTCACTTTCGGCACCTGCTTCTTCGTTGCCGTCTTCGGTGCTTTCGTCGTTGATTAAGGCAAGAGAATCTGTTTTGGGGGAATCAGTTAAAGAATCGGAGAGAGAATTAGTGCTTGCCACCTCGTTAGAAATGACAGGGGAGTTTCCGGCATCTTTTAGATTGAGACTGTCCGTGGCTTTCCATTTTTGTGAAGAGTCTTCAACGGCAATAATTTCTTTCGCCGCATTTTCTTGGCCGTTTTCAATCAGTGTCTCTGAAGTGGATGAAATATCGATTTCTTTTGCGAAAAGCGCAAAAGGCAACAAGGCGGTCAGTGTAAGGGTCGTCCATTTCATAAAATGTGTTCGGAAATGTAGAAAAAAGTTTTTTGAAATTTTATTTGATGGGCTCGGTATCTTGATTTTTCTATCTTTGGAAAACAATCGGATTCATTGTAAAATTATGATTAGTATTACCAAGCTTTTGATGGATACGCCGAATTACGGCGATCAGCTGCGTTATGAACCCAAGGCCCATGAATGCAAGAACGGCGTTGCTCCGGGTCGCGGCCCCGTGGTGGTGTGGAATTGCACCAAGACTTGCAACCTGAGTTGCGTGCACTGTTATGCCCGTTCCGAGGCTATTAAGTACCAGAACGAATTGACCCACGAAGAAGGCTTGGCGTTAATTGACCAGTTGGCTGATTTCAGGGTTCCGATAATTCTCTTTAGCGGCGGCGAACCGCTACTTCGTCCGGACTTTTTTGAATTGGCAAATTATGCGGCCTCTAAGGGAATTCGCCCGACTATCAGCACGAACGGCACCTGCATTACGCCCGATGTCGCCCAAAAACTCAAGGATATGGGCGTGGGCTACGTGGGCATTAGCCTGGACGGTTGCGAAGCGACCCACGACAAGTTCCGCGGCAAGGATGGCGCTTACAAGCTCGCTTTGCGCGGTATCCGCAATTGTGTGGCGACAGGCCAGAAGGTGGGCCTTCGCTTTACCATTACGCGCTACAATGTGCAAGACTTGAATGCGATTTTTGACTTGCTCGAAGCCGAAAATATCGACCGCGTATGCTTCTATCACCTGGTATACAGCGGCCGCGGCTCGGCAATGGTGCAAAATGACTTGAACCATGAAGAAAGCCGCAAGGCTATCGATTTGATTATTGACCATACACTTGATTTCAAGAAGCGCGGAGTCAACAAGGAAATCTTGACGGTGGATAACCACGCCGATGCCATCTACCTGTATCGCCGTATGCAGCGCGAAGATCCGGCTCGCGCCGAGAAGGTGCTTGAACTCATTAGGCGCAATGGCGGCAACCGCAGCGGCATGGCCTTCGGTAACGTCGACAGCATCGGAAACGTTCACCCCGACCAGTTTACGCAGTATATTACGCTCGGCAACGTGCGCGAACGCAGTTTTGGTGAAATCTGGAGTGACGAATCGAATCCGATTATGGCGGGCCTCAAGAACAGGAAACCGATTCTGAAGGGACGCTGCCCCAGGTGCGCCTACTTGAACCTTTGCAACGGTAACTTCCGCACTCGCGCCGAGGCCGTGACCGGCGACTTCTGGGAAGAAGATCCGGCCTGCTACCTGACGGACGAGGAAATTAATGGATAATGTGGAGTGTGGAATGTGTAGTGAAAATCATCTCACACCACACGCTTCAGTCGAGAAACACATTCCCGCTTAAGTCATTCTGGAGGGACTCTGGACCCTATAAGGGGATAGAGGACCGACGGAATCCAAAAAATGAACGAACTTGAACAGAATATTCTCGCTATCATCCAAGACGCCTTTCCGCTGGAAGAACGCCCGTACCAGGTGTTGGCGGAGCAGCTTGGCTCCGATGAACAGAGCGCTTTTGCTGCAGTCGAAAATTTGCGCCAGTCTGGCATTATTCGCCGCATCGGTGGTGTGTACGATTCTAAAAAGCTCGGCTTTATTTCGAGACTTTGCGCGGGCAAGGTGCCAACGATTTTGGCGGGCGCTTCCGATGATTCCGCCTTGAATAAATTCGCAGCCACTGTGAATGAAATTCCCGCGATTACACACAACTATGTGCGCAGTCACGAATACAACGTCTGGTTTACCATAATAGCCCGGTCCGAAGCGGAAATTCAAAAGATTGTAGATGGACTCTGTGCAAGTACCGATCTGCACGATGTTCATCTCTTGAACGCGACCAAGAAGTTCAAAATCAATACGGTGATGGGGGCTGCTGGCGCACCAGCAAACAGAAATGGTGACGAAAAACGTCATTGCGGGCCGAAGGCGAAGCAATCTCCTGCCCACTTTTTATCCGCAAATGACAGAGCCCGAATCCGTATTGCCTGCACCGATTGTCCGCACACCCTCACGCCGTTTAAGGATTGGAGCGTTTCCTGTGATGAGCTCCGCGAAGACTTGGCTTTAAAACGCATGCGCCGTTTCGGGGCGATTCTCCGGCATCAAGAAGCGGGTTTTGCTTATAACGCCATGGTCTGCTTTGCAAATTCCGAATTCGGATTTCAGAATTCGGAATTGAAAAAAGCGGGCGAAATTTTAGCAGGCAAGCCTTACATTTCGCATTGTTACGAGCGTCCTTCTTTCGAAGGTTTCCCGTATACACTTTACGCTATGATGCATGCCCAGTCCGCCGAAGAACTGGACCGCAATATCAAAGAGGCGGCCGCATCGATTGGTAACCCTGATTACGCAGTGCTGCATTCGTTGCATGAACTCAAGAAAACGAGTTTCCGCTTTTTCGCCTAAAAGGCGGCTATCTGACATTTATTTCAATTCCTACGCGGTGGCCTGTTTCGAGACCGAACAGCGTTCCTTCGTGAATTTCGTAATTGAGCCCGAATCCGATGGATAAGTCTAAAATGTTGAAGTAGCGTATGGCGTCGAACTTCATTTTCATGCCGCGGTACTTGTCCTTCATACCGCGATAACGCTTGTCCAGGTTGCGATTTTCGGATTCTTCAATTCTGGCCTGGTAAAGGAAAACTTCGCTGAATTCCCAACCGGTCTTTAGTGAATCGTTCCAGCCGGGCCGCCACACGAAAGACGCCTTCAGACCGATTTCGTCACCGGGCTTGTATTTTTTGTCTTCAAGGAAGGTGTTGTAACGGATGGCTGCTCCCAGAATTAGGTTCTTTGAAAACTGAAGCAAGCCGAACGGTTCCACATTCAATCGGTGGAAACGGTTCTTTGGGGAGCCTTCACCGGGCGGGAACTGCCAACCGGCATTTAGCCCCATGTAAGGGAAAATCAACCCTTTTGCGCCCAGGTATGTTTCGTTAAAGCCGTTGACATGTAGGTTGCAGTAATTGTGGATGTAGCCTTCGGTGGAATATTCGTAGCTGTAGCTTAGGAATCGGAACGCCCCGTCTACATAAAGACTTAGCCGCGGATGTACCGCATACTCTGCCGAGACCTCCATGTCGCCGCTGTAAACGTCTTCGTCTAACTCGACAGTCCCTTGAACGGAAATCGAACTTGTAGGTGGCAAAATCGGATGCAGGGATTCTGTGGCAAAACCGGTCACAAAACCAATCGATAGAAGGCATCCGATAAATTTGTTCATATTCTAAATATATATATTTCCAATGATGTTTTCGGCTCTGTTCAAGATTAACTCGCTTAAACGATTTGTTGCACTCTTGTGTTGCATCGTTTTTTCGGCTTGCTATTGGGCCGAAACCGAAGAAAATCCAGACTACTTGCCGATGGACGATTCGATGTACCCGTATGCCGGGCTTCCACGACTCGTCATCGAAATTGAAAACTTTGCAGGGCTGCGAGATCGGGAAACGGAATTCCCTTCAAAACTCCAGATTTACGGGGAAAAATCCCCCGAAAGCGAAGTTCTGGAACTGACCGTACGCGGTCGAGGCAATTCTAGTTTCAAAATGCCCAAGTACGGCATGAAATTGGAATTTAAGGACAAAGTGGAACTCTTTGGAATGCCCAAGAACCGTGATTGGGCGCTTATCGCCAATTATGGAGATAAGACTCACTTGCGCAACTACATGATGACACGTCTTTCGGAATGGCTTGGGGCTAGGTATACACCTCGCATGCAGTTCGTTGAACTTTATCTGAATCGAAAGTACATGGGACTTTATCTTCTTTCGGAAACAATCAAGGTCGCGAAAAATCGAGTCCATATCGAAGAAAACGACACGACATTCCTTGTCGAAAAAGAAGATGTGAAAAAATACGATCCTCCTTATGTGATTACCGACAAAAAGAACATTTATCATATCCGTTCACCGAAAAATCCTCCGGAAGAATCCTTGGAACTTTTGCAGAATCACCTGAACGAATTTGAAAAATTTTTGAAGAACCGCTACCTATACGAGGACGAAGAAATCCTGAATTGGATTGATTTGGAGGATTACCTGTTGTATTACTGGGTTCAGGAATACTCCAAGAACGAAGACGGAAATTATGCACGCAGCGTTTTCTTTACATGGACAAAAGGGGAGCCGATTCATTTTGGTCCGTTGTGGGATTTTGACTTGTCCTTCGGAAACGCGTCGCGTACGCGGAACCAGAACCCCGAGGACTGGTATATCAGAGAATACCGCTTGAATTACTATATCGTGAATAATCACGTGGTAGATAGTGCGGTTGCTGTCTACTGGAAAGAGCATCGTGAAATATTCAAGGAACTTATCGACAGCATTCCCGTTTATCGTTCGATTATTGAACGCGCTATCGAGAATGAATATAGGCGATGGCCCATCTTGAGCAATACCGAAAACTGGGCGCTCAAGGATCCCTACGATTCTTATGACGAAGCCGTAGAAACGATGGCTTCCTGGATGCGCAAACGCTTCGGATGGATCGATGAGGAAATTCAGAGTTCGGAATTCAGAATTCGGAATTAGAAAAGAGAGTTTTTCTAAATTTGAACCATGCGCAAAATCTACATGGCAGGAATGAGCCACAAGGTGGCTGAAATTGCAATCCGCGAGAAGTTCTATATTCCGATGGATGTCAAGACGGAAGCTCTGAAAGATTCTCCGTTCAACGAACTTTTGATGCTTGCGACCTGTAATCGAACCGAAGTTTATACGGCTTCCGACCGTGAAATTTCGGAGAAAGAACTGGTGCGGTACGTATGTAATCTGGCGGGACAGGACTATAAAGATTTTGCGAAATTCTTTTATTTCAAGTCCGGAGACGATGTCGCGCATCATGTGATGAACGTATGTGCGGGACTCGATTCCGTGGCCATGGGTGAAGACCAGATTTTGCACCAGATTGGGCGTGCCTACGAGACGGCGCGTGAACTCGGTGCTACTGGAAATAGTCTGAACAAGCTTTTCCAGAGTGCGATCCACACGACCAAACGCATCAAGACCGAAACGAACTTGAGCAAGCTCAGCTGCAATATTCCGTTCCTTGCGATGAAACAGGTGCAGCGGACATTCGATGATCTCGAAAACCGAACCGTGTATATCGTGGGGCTCGGCGAAATGGGTTCGCTGATGCTTAAGTATGTGCAGGAGTATACGACGAATATTTTTGCCAGCAGTAAGACTTTTGCGAATGCGGAAAAATTTGCAGATGTATTGACTCCGGTGCGTTTTGAAGATCGCTATAGCGTTATTGGTAAATGTGATGTCGTGATTCTTTGCAGCGCCTGTCAGGAACCGATTGTCACAAAAGAGGAATATGCGAAGGCGATTGGGACCGTAGAAAACACCAAGCGCCTGGTCATTGACCTGGGCAGCCCGCGCAATGCGGAAGCCTCTATTGGCGAAATTGCTGGTGTGGAATATGTCTGTGTCGATGATCTTGAAAAGATAGTATCGGAAAACCGTCGCTTGCGTATGGTGGAGCTCAAAGCGGCTCAGAAAATTCTGAAAGAAGGCATCGACGAGTTCTTGCACTGGAACCGTATGGATAATGTCTCGAAGCAGATTAGCCTGCACGCGGAGCAGATGCTGAATGTGGCGAACGAAGAATCCGAAAAGTTGTTACGTTCCATGCCTGATTTGGCGGAAGAAGACCGCCACCGAATTTCGATGATGTATGAGCGCTTTGCGAAGAAACTGGCGAACGATTACCTTTACAAGGTCAAGGCGGAAAATTCACCCGAAGATGTGCAAGTCTTCTTGAAGTGTCTGGAGGCAATCCATGAGTGAGTTCAAGCTACGGGTCGCGACGCGTAAGAGCGCCCTTGCCATGGCGCAGACGACCATGGTTGCCGAGGCTATCGTGCAGGCGAATCCTGATCTGAGCTACGAACTTGTCTCGATGACGACCGAAGGCGACCGCCGTCTCGACAAGTCTTTGGCGAGTTTCGGCGGCAAGGGCGTGTTCATCAAGGAGCTGGAAGTCGCCTTGCTTGAGGGCCGCGCCGATATTGCCGTCCACAGCTTGAAGGACATGCCTGCTGAAGTGCTACCGGAATTCAAGCTTGCCGCGGTGTTACACCGCGAGGACCCGCGCGACG
>SAMEA3663015__coassemble_672_pt1 | contig 12299 bp, 7 predicted proteins | sample SAMEA3663015__metabat2_low_PE_034 | metagenome-assembled genome bin SAMEA3663015 (sample SAMEA3663015) | pig gut metagenome | biome: pig gut; feature: pig-associated habitat; material: faeces | place: France | collected 2012 | reverse complement strand
ATTTCACGGAGGACCTTTCGGTCGATTCCGAGGATGGTCGACGCCAAGGTCAAGTTCGCGTTGCTGTCGCGGAGGGCGCGGCTGATGACTTCGCGTTCCACGATTTCACGGGCTTCCTTGAGGGTTCGCGGAGATTCCTTCGCCTGAGCCTGAACATCGTCTAGGCCGAGGTCGCCCGGTTGCACCACCCCGTGGACTGCCTGGATAAGCGCCTTCTGGATCTTGTTTTCGAGTTCACGCACATTGCCCGGCCAATGGTAGCCAAGGAGCGCCTTTTCGGCATTGCGGCTCAGGTGGTATTTGCCACGACCGTATTCAGCCCCGTAGCGGGTCAGGAATTCCTCGGCGAGCAAGACGACATCCTGTTCGCGTTCACGCAGGGGCGGCACCACCATGGGCATCACCTGAATTCTGAAATAAAGGTCTTCCCTGAAGCGTTTCGCCTTGACCGCTTCTTCGAGGTCCACATGAGTTGCACTGATGACGCGCACGTTCACGGGAATTTCCCGGTTGTCGCCCACGCGCGTAATGTGCTTTTCTTGCAGCACGCGCAAAAGCTTCACCTGCATGTTCAGCGGGAGTTCGCCGATTTCATCGAGGAAAATCGTTCCGCCGTCGGCTTCTTCGAAAAAACCCTTGCGAGTTTCGATGGCTCCCGTAAAGGACCCCTTGGCATGCCCGAACAGGAGCGATTCCATCAGGTGCTCCGGAATGGCGCCGCAGTTCACCGCAATAAAGGGCTTGTCTGCACGCGGGCTATGACGATGGATATATTTGGCAATGACTTCCTTGCCCGTTCCCGTTTCGCCACGGATAATCACCGGCATCGGAAGGACGGCCAACTTATCGGCCAATTTTACCAGGTCGGTCATGACCTTGCTAGAATAGACGATTCCTTCCTTGCGGATCACATTCCTGAAGGTTTCGAGAGATTCCTTGTCACGAATGCGGTCAAACGCGGCGAAGGCAAACTTTTCACAAACGGACACGAAGGAATCGAACAGTGCGCTATCGTCTTCGGTAAAGGAATCGCTGCGGGCGGCACGTTGCAAATAAAGGTAACCCGCCTCGCTGTCGGGCGTACGGAATGGCAACACCATGATACTTGTGAGCTGGTTCTGCACTATTGACTTAGAAAGGTCTGCCGAATTATCGTCAAGCTGGTTCCACACCACCGCCCTCTTTTCAGCCTTGGCCTGTTTGACCGCAGAAATAGAAATGGATACCTGTTCCGGGTTGCTCAAGTGAAGCGGCTTTTCGCCTGCGATATCCAACACGGCCGCATCGGCATGGAGAACGCTGCATGCCACTTCCAGAATCTTTACAAAAAGGGATTCCGGCTGAACCTCGTCAAGCAAGGTCTTTACTACATCAAGCATCTTTTCTGTAGCAAGCATCGTTTCCGACTTCATGGGGCACCTCTCAAAATATCTTCTTGCGAATCGACGGATTCCAGATTCCTGGATTTTTCCAAAAGCAGATTTCCCGTGGCATCGATGTCGGGAGATTTCGTTCCGAACGCAAGCCACAGGGCAACCAATAATAATATAAGTCCAAAAAAGCCCAAAATGGCAAATTTTCGGATCTTTTTTTGAGGTTGCACATCGCGTTTTCGATACGGAAGGGCCGTTTTTTCACCATCCAGTGCAGACAGCGGGAATTTTCGCCCCGTTTTTTCGTCGAAGATCTTTTCGGAAAAATGTTGCAGGGAGGTCCGGGCGGTCACCTCGCCAACCCCAAGAGTCGACAGGGCAATTTCCAAAAGTTCGTCCAGTTCATCAAAATCTTCGGGACGTTCCCCCGCTTCGAATCGCAAAAGTGATTTCCACAGCGGATCAAGGGCGGAAAGTTCCAGAGCCGAAAAGCAACCCATTCCATAAAGAATGCCTGTCACATCGATATTGTCGATAGAAGCAACCTGAGCGGCATAACCATCGTAATTGTTCGCCTCGAGCAAGTCGTGCCCCACCACCCAGCGGAAAAGCATCAAGCCGGTACTGAACAAGTCGCTCTTGACAGAAGCGGGCTTCCCCTGAAATCGTTCCGGAGCGGCATAGGCAAGCGCCCCCGGCCCCACAATACCGCAATCGATCAGGAACGCCTGCAAGCCGAACTTTGACGGGCAAAGAATGACGTTCGCCGGATTCAAGTCACCGTGATGAATGTTTTTGCAAGAAAGGGCTTCTAGCGTACGGACAAGTTCCCGGAGCAGGAGCAGCGCCACCGCAACGGGAATCTGCTGGACCTCGGCAGAACTCATGCCTTGAACAAAGTCGTAAAGAAGATACGTCGTGTTTTCGCGCACGCCCGATTCCCGGATTCGATAAAGCCCCGGAATATTCAAGTGGGAAAGCATTTCGATGACGGATTCGTCAAAACGATTCTCAGAGCCATACCATTTTAGAACATACTCGTTCCCGTCGGCGACCACTCCATAGACATCGGCTTCGCCGCCGTGATGCAATAGCGTACATTCACGGACCTTATCTAAAATACTGGACTGATGCGGGACAGAATCCATCGAATCACCACCGCCTTACAGTCTACCCGAAAGCACCATGGACTTGAGAGAATCTTCGGCAACTTGCGTCCAGTATATCAGCGACTGATTCTTGGGGGAGCGTTCCAATCCGGCCGACCAGGTATCCCAAGCGCTTTCGATGTCGCCTTCGTCCCAGTAGATGTTTCCAAGGTTTACGTATGCCGAAATAAACTGCGGTTCGCGAGTCACGACATGGATAAAGATTTTCTTCGCATTTTCGACGCTTTCTTTGTCGCCGCGCTCCGAGAGAATCAAACCCTTCAGGTTAAAACTGAAGAAATTCAAGCTATCCAGCTGGATAGAACGGTCCAGGAGCGGAAGCACATTCGCAGCGGAGTTCTGCGCCATGGTCGCACGCGCTAGATAAAACAGGCATGTCGAATAGTTCGCATCGATGCGTCCGCTACTGTCGACCTTGGACAAGATATCAAACTCACGGGCCGTACGATTCCACATATCAAAAGTCGGAGTCTTCAAGTGTTCAGCTTCTTCGGCAACCGCATAATAGGAAAGAGCCAACCCATAACGGGCATCCCGATTTGCGGGTTCCACATCAAGGGCCTTGGAAAAATTCTGGATAGCCCTGTCATAATCGCCAATGCGAAGGGCATCGTTACCGCGCCTGACATCGTCTTTGACACAGGCTATCAGCAATAAGGTGGCACAAAGGGCCACTATGTAACAAAAACGCCCAAACATACTTTAAATATATATAAAAAAGATTCTTGTTTTCAAAATAATTTACCTGTAATGCGGTTACTTTTACTACCTTTAGTGCCAAAAGGAGGCTTTTTCATGACTTTGGCCAAGAAACTTTTCATCTGCGCCATCGGAGCCTGTTCTCTCCTGGCGGGTTGCGGCAGCAAAAGCAGCAGTTCCGACAAGAGCCCTTCGGCACCGTCGGCAGACATTCCAAGTACCCCTACCTTCAGTGTTTCTAGCTGCGAAGAAATTTCTGACGCAGCCATCGCCACCCAGATGGAAGAGGAAAAGGCAAAAATCGCAGACATCCTGGAATACCTCGGCGAAGGAAACTTCAGCAATGCACAGGCTATCAGTGCCCAGACCAAGGCAACCTTCAAGGCGGTCCTTGACAAGTACCCCGCCAACTGCGAAGCTCAGCTCGGCTATGCTCTCAGCATCGTGACTGACATCATCAACAATGCTGAAATCAAGGCATTCATCGACACGGTCGCCAACAAGAAGGACCTTGTCGACATGGACATCCACGACTTTAACAAGATCCTTGTAACCGGCGACGGAAAGCTTATGACAAGTGTCGCCCAGTCCGCAATGGCACAGGCAATTCCTTCCATGGATTCCGCCATCATCTATATGCGCAACATCGTGAGCAACAAGGACTTCACCTGCAAGTACACTTACGATGAACGCACCTACGAACTAGATCGCGGCGAATTCGCACCGGCACTTGCAGCACTCTTTGTCGCGAAAGCTACCCTTACTTTCGGCGCCAGCTTGAACATCGACTTTTCCAACAACGGCAAGTACGACTGGCTGAACGAATTGGATACTATCGAAGAGTTCGGCTCCCCGACTTTGACGATGCAGCAGGTAGAAAAACTCCTTGACACGAAGAGTTCTTTCACCACTGTTTACGAAAGTTGGAAACCCAGCTACAAGAGCATCCCGAACCTGCTCGACAGCGCCATTTCCTATGTAGAACTTGGCCTGCAGTACGGCATCGAAGAATCGCAGTCGGGCTTAGCCACTCAGCAGAACGACCCGTATGTCGTGGGCGAAGGCGAAATGGCCGACGTCAGTGTCGCCGACTTCCAGAAGGCTATCGACTCCCTGGAATACTATCGTCAGGCCCTGCGTACCGGCGTCGAAGTCACACTTCCGCATGGTTCCAAGGTTACAATCAACATCGCCAAGTTCTTCGAAATCACAGACGGTTTCCAGGAATACCTCCCCTACCATCACATCAATAAGGAATCCGAATGGTACACTCCGGTGGACGGATTCTACTGGTCGGCAGGTTTTGATGACGCCTACAACATTTACGCAGTACGCGACATTGCCTTGGCTATCAAGAAGGATTTCGAAAAGAACCCGCAACTCACAAACCTCGACCCCTATATTCTCGAAAACTATTTCTGGGATGAAAACTATGGAATCAAAGTCGAGTGGCAGGCATGCATTCGTTACAAGTTTAACGGTCAACGCGACCGCAAGTGCTACAGCATGGCTTTCAATAACTGCACCGTTTCCTTCGAAGAATACGTGAATCCCTACGATACAGAAACCAACCAGACCGTATCGGTAGCACCGGCTCCGGCAACGATTGGTTCCGCATACTGCAAGGTTGAAAACGGACAGACACTCTTTGCAAAGGCTTACCGCAACGCCGTCAAGAACATGTTCTACTTTACCGATGCAAAGGGCAACAAGACATTGTCGATTCAAGCTCTTGAAAACGGCTACATTGAAGGCGACGAGCTGAAAGAATACAACGCTCGCAACCTGGGGAACTACATATTCTTCCCGGACATCACCTTCGGCGGAGTCCTGCCCGGCATGACCGCAGAAAAGTTCTGGAACATCATCGCTACGGAAGATGATGACGAAGAAGAAGACGAGGATTTTTTCTACGCAGATCCAGTCGCTCCGATTAACATGGACGATTTACGATAGTCTTGAAAAAAACTCGCTTAATTCTTCTTGTACTTGGGGTCGCAAATATTGCGGCCCATTCTTTGAGTAACATCGGTTTCACTGATTGCAGTGGGCTGTTTCTGTTGCACACGAGCGACAAGCAGTTTTCCATAAAGCAATGCGGGGTCTCCGACACCCTCGAAGTTCAGGGACTCAAGGTTTACGGCGACTACCGACACATCGCCTACCAAGGCCGCTATACCGACCAGTGGGACGCCAAGGGAACAAACAAACTCGACATTGCCACAGTCGGTTTCGAAAGCAGATTCAGGTACATCACCCTCGGAGTCGATGTCAACAACCTTCCTTTTGTAAGGTCTACACTCGCCGTCCATCGATCCGATTCGTTATTCCGCTTAAGCACCAGTATCGCCCGCGGATCCATTGAACTCGGCAACATTCGCTGGATTCCGCACTACGATTACAACGTCATTCCCGAAATTTCGGTGGACTGGGAGACACATCTGCTGTCCCACACCGTGGCCGCAAAACTAAACCCCGGCAGACATCACCTGGGTGTATCGGGAACCTATCTGCAATCCTCTCCCAGAAATCCCGACAAACAGTACTACATCAGGGATTCTATCAACGTGTTGATAGCCCGAGGCGATTACGGAGTTACTCTCGGAGAGAACCGTCTGAGCCTCGGCTACACCTACACCAATGCCGACGCCCCCCTGTACGGAATATTCCATCAGGAAACGAGTCGCAAGCGCTTCTTGTACATTCCCTTAGAAGCGCAACTGCACTGGGCTTATGCCGAATGGAACAACGAAGGATTGTCGGCCAACCTGAATTACATTCACGCGGCAGGAAAAATCAGCGCCGATCAAAACAGGTTCTTCGAAACACTCGCCCCCAACCGGGCACTGCCCGCCTCGGTGCTAAAATCGCTTTCGCTCAGTTTCCTGCAAAAACTATTCCGGGTAGATGCCGAACTCGATGCAAGCGCTTTCCTCGGAGGAGCAACTTACCAATGGCATTTCGGGAAAAAATATTCCTTCAATCCGAGCGCCGGAATCGAGAGCTATTATGCTAGCGGAGCTCTTGACATCGACAAACAGATCGAAACGCTCATCTTGCTCACCTACCATAAAGACCACGAAACCTATCGACGGGAACTAATAAGTGCAGGAGGGATTCTCTCGCTCGGGACAGAACTCCGTCGGGACGGAGACATTTCCATTGCACTGGAATACGGTATTACACAGTTAATCCCGGTATACTCAAGCTACAAGGAATTTCTTCCCGACGAAAGTGGCAACGGAAACGATCTGCCCGACACCGGCACAATCAGCAATCCAGGCGAGTCCGATGCTACAAATATCGCCTCGCAGAAAAAATCCGGCGACCTCGAAACAGAAAAAGGGGCCGCTTTCCGTAACGGATTTGCGACCCACTTAAGATTATTCTTAAAAATCTAAACAGGACACTCTGTTAGTAGAACATAGAGAGAAGAGAACGCTCTAAACTCTAAGTTCTAAGCACTAAGCTCTACACTACTCCCAGACTTCTTCCTTGAGCTCACGGCCCCACATATCCTGAATGACATCGTCGATTTTCTTGCCTTCAAAGAGGAGGGCATGGACGGCATCCACGATAGGCATTTCGACACCGAGCTTGTCGGCAAGCGCCTTGGTGCTCTTGCACGTAGGAACGCCTTCGGCCACCATCTTCATGCCAGCAAGCACCTGTTCGATAGTTTCGCCACGACCGATGTGTTCACCCACGTAGCGGTTACGGCTATGCTGCGAAAGGCAGGTCACGATAAGGTCGCCCATACCGGCGAGGCCCGCGAATGTTTCGGGCTTTGCACCAAGCGCCTTACCCAGGCGGCACATTTCAGCCTGGCCGCGGGTCAAGAGGGCGGCTCGAGTATTATCGCCAATCTTGTACTTGCCACTGGCTTCAAGGCCGTAGAGTACTCCAGAAGCAATGGCAATCACGTTCTTCACGGAACCGCAGAGCTCAATACCCACGATATCCGTAGAACTGTAGACACGCAGGTACGAGCAACTCATAACCTTCTGGACAAGCTTTGCGGATTCTTCGTTCACGCAGGCAGCCACAATGGCCGTAAGGATATGGCGGCTAACCTCTTCGGCATGCGATGGACCGCTAAAGGCGACCATCTTGTCTTCGGTGAGCCAAGGAACGTTTTCGAGCAGCACTTCGCTCATGAGCTGGTTCGAGCCTTCGAGAATACCCTTCGTAGCGCAAACCACCACCGGTTCCTTACCCTTGGCGGGAGTCCACTTGCCAAGGTTCTTGGCGACACCACCCATGAACTGGGATGGCACCACGATCAAGACCATTTCGCAACCTTCGAGGGCAGCGTTCATATCGGTCGTGTACTTAAAGTCGGCCGGGAAAATCACACCCGGAAGTTTGTCCTTGTACTGGTGTTCTGTCGAAAGCAGGTCCACCTCGGCCTGGGAATTTGTCCAGAACATGACTTCATTCTTGTTCTCGTAGACCACCTGGCCAAGAGAAAGTCCCCAACCACCCGTACCTAAAACTGTAACCTTCATATACTTATTTCCGTTAACTTTCTATTTAGATTATAGAAATTCAGAATTCGGATTTCAGAATTCAGAAACATTTTAACTCCGAATTCCGGACTCTGAATTCCGAATTATTTCTTGCGTTTGCTGCCAAATCCGTTTTCAGTGCCGTTCATCAGGCGCTTAATGTTGGATTTGTGCTTCACGATCACGAAAATGGCCACCAGCAGGCATGTAATCCACAAGCCCTCGTTAAATTTTTCGGGCGGGAAAGGCAGCTGCAAGTAACCCATCGTCGAAAAAGCCGCAAGGGCGATGCATGCCCCGATGCTTCCGACCGACACATACTTTGTCGCCACCGTAAGGATAATCCACACGCCAAAAGCGCTAAGTGCCGTAATCGGGCAAAGGGCCAAGAACACACCCAAAGCGGCGAGCACGCCCTTACCGCCGCGGAAACCGGCAAAGCAAGTAAAGCTGTGTCCCAGAATCACCAAGAGGCCAGCGACAAGCGGTACCCAATGTAAGTAGTCCACACCACCTGCAGCCACCTGGGCTTTGCACAACTTAATGGCAATCCACGGGCCGAAGAAGCCCTTGAGCAAATCCAGGAAAACAACGGGAAGCGCGGGTTTCCAACCGAGTACGCGGAACGTGTTGGTGAGGCCCGCATTCTTGGAGCCGTAATCTCTAATGTCGAACGACTTTCCCTTTGCGATTTTTGCTATCCAGATCGCGCTCGGGATTGACCCCAGCAAGTACGCTATTGGAAGACTCAGTAAACTGTTCAAGATCTTCATCCTTTCTAAGGGTTAATTTCTGGTCGAAGTTCAAGCGGAGGGGTGCGCCCTGCAGCTGGAATTCTTCGTAAAACTGTTTGAGCAGGTAACGCTTGTAAGAATCGGCCACCAGTTCCGGCGTGCGGGTTTCGATAGCAATTACCGGAGGTTCCACCATAATCTGGCAGGCGCGAGTGAGCTGCACCACGCGGGCGTTCTGGCTCGGCACCGGATTCTTTTCCAAGAAACTTGCGAAGGCTTCGGCCACACGGTCGCGACCAAGCACTCGGCGGCAGTTGGCATACACCGTCTGGATAGCCTGCACAATGCGGTTGACGCGCTGGCCTTCCTTGGCGCTCGCCGAAATGATCGGCACATATTCAAGCATCGGCTCGCGTTCGAGCATTTCCTTGACCATGTGGTCAAAGGACTTTTCGGTCTTGTCGGGGTAAATATCCCACTTGTTCAGCACAAGCACCAAACCCTTGCCCGCCTTGCGGATTTCGGTAATGATGCGGAAGTCCTGGACTTCGAGACCGCGGGTACAGTCTACCATGAGCACCGACACGTCGGAGCGGCGAATACTTTCGAGCGTACGCATGTTGCTGAAAATTTCGACTTCGTCTTCGACCTTCGCCTTCTTGCGAAGTCCCGCCGTATCGGTCACCACGAACTTGACTCCGTCGACCGCAAAGTCGCAGTCAATGGAATCGCGAGTCGTTCCCGGAATATCAGACACCACGGCGCGGTCTTCGTTCAGCAAGCGGTTCAAGAGCGTGCTCTTGCCGGCGTTCGGGCGACCGAGAATGGCAAAGCGAATCGGGCGAACTTCCTTGCGTACACCGCGAGCGGGAGTCGGAAGCACCGCAATGACTTCGTCCATGAGCGAAAGACAGGCATAGCCCGTGAGCGCACTGATGGTTCGCGGAAGTCCAAAGCCAAGCTTCAGGAATTCGTAGCTTTCTTGACGGTCGGCACCGTTCTCGCTCTTGTTTGCGACAAGAATCACCTTCTTGTCGAGTTTGCGGACCATGCGCGCAAACTGTTCGTCGAGCTTGGTTATGCCCACGCGGACATCGACCATGAAGAGCACCAAGTCGGCCTCTTCGACGGCGTTAAAAATCTGGGTGCGCACGCTATCGGCGAGCACGTCGATGGAATCGTCCGGCAAAAATCCGCCGGTATCGACCACCGTAAATTCATGGCCCTTGTAATTCGCATTCTGGTAATGGCGATCGCGGGTCACACCATCGCGGTCAGACACGACAGCGGCACGACGCCCCAAGATGCGGTTGAAGAGCGAGGACTTGCCCACGTTCGGGCGCCCTACTATACATACGACAGGTAATTTCATCGAGATAAAATGTAGTAAATAGTAGGAAGTGGGGTGTGGGATGTGGGATGTGGGGTGTTAGAAGAGAGCCCGCCATTGGCGGGCTCCAGAAGCAATTGGTATAATTTCTTACTTAAATGTTGCAGTGACTGTTGCTACTTCGCCGGGATTAAAGGTTCGAGTCGCTTCTTGGATGCCATCGCTCCAGCTAGCGAATACGGCTCCTGCATTGGGCATTGCGGTTACGGTCACCGGGACATCTCTAAAGAAGTTCACCGACATAGAACTTTGATCGAGCGGCAGGTTATGCACCAGGACCTTGCCCGAACCCTGCGCAGAAAGAGTTACCGCGGCAGTTTCTCCCAAGCTAAAATACTGCTGCATTTCGATCATAATGGTCTGCTGGCGGGTCTGCGCAAAGGACTTGATCTTTTCAAGATTACTCGACATCGACGCGGCGTCGTAGTTCCAGAATTCCGCATCACGTGCCACCTCGGCCTGCACCTGCGATTGCAATTCGTCGATACGTTTCACGAGCCTGTCGGCAGAGAAGTTCATAGACAAGAGCACGCAGAAGCGATTAATGAAAGCCTTCTTGAATCCTTCGTTACCGAGCAAACGGATCATGAGAATCGTATGCTCCGAAATAGAGCCACTACTCTGCTGGCCGCCACCCATACCAGGCATCATTCCCATCCCCATGCCGTTTGTACCATTCGGATTGGTCACGTAGCTGAACACGTTGCCATTCTGCGTATTGTAACCTGCGCCGAAGCCAAAGTCTACATCGTACAGGAACCATTTCCATTTACTCTTCTGACTTGCGACACGCCATTTTTTCATATTGTTGTGCGGCCAGTCGCCATTGTTCGCGAACATTTCGGCCTGCATATAGTTCATGTAGTTATCGACATCAATCTGATCGGCAATCTTCTGATAGTTTGCATCGTTCGTCAGTTCGTTACTCTGGAGCCAATCAATCATCGCCTTGTAATCGGTCGCCGAGCCCGCACCCGCTTCGTTCTGGGCATCAATCAAGTCGATATCCGATGCATCAAGGCCATACTTGGTTTCGTAATAGTACTCGTTGTTGCGCTCACGTAAATCGTGTACACCGTAATACTTGCCATTGTAATACACAACAACATAACGCCCGCGCTGGTAATCGACGCCAAGCCCTTCTGTCATCGAAGTTCCGATGCGGTCGCGCACATAGTCGTCTCCACTGTTGTTTCCGAAATTCCTAAGCGAGAACGCCTTGAATTTCTTAAGTTCCGGATAATCCGGGAACAACGGGTACTTGAGGCGTTTATCGCCGTATTCCTCGCGCAAGGTAATCGAGAAAGATTTCTTTTCTTTGGCGCGACTGTACTGCCCCGAAATTTTGTAATCGCCCATCACGCCGAATGCAGGGGTCTGCGGCTTATTCGGTTCAAATAGCTCTACATACACGGGAAGTTCGCGGTTACTCCAGAAGTTCGCGCCCTTTTTGGGGTCCATCATGGCGGCCCCATTACCCGTCATGTAAAGGCCCGTATCGGGGCTGAACATCGACAAAGGATCCGTCGTTACAAATAAAGTTGCAATCGAAGGCTGTCTTTCGAACACATAGGTCCGTACAATTTCTTCGCTCGGGTAAGACCCCGCAACATAAGCACGGCAGCGCAACACCGTAGTCGCATTAATCGTCAAAGTCTGTTCCACCGTAGGCGAATTTGCCGTCGGTTCCGTTCCACCTTGTTCGCAACGCGTGCCCGTCGGGAACATAACAGACACCGGAGATGAATAGAAACCGGAAGCCGGAATATTCACTTCGTTAGTTTGAGCCTGTACCGCAAAAACCTCACCCACCGTGTTACCATAAGGCGAAGGAGAAGCAAAGCCCCACTTACCCGCGGCATCGCGGGACCAGGATGCACCCGTAGGCACCGCAGAATAGCGCACGGAATCAAGCACTCCCGTTTCACTCACGAGGTAAAGAACACCACCCTGATCCTCTGCCTTAAAGGTCGTATGCGGTTCATGACCACGTTTACGTGCTATGTACGATGTAATCTTGATGGTCGTTGATTCAGAGCCCTGGGTTTCGGTAGCAAACGTCGTTGCCGAGACATTGCCACGCTTGAGATCTGTTGCGTTGTCGCCAAGGCGCACATAATACACCGAATTCGTGTCACCCGAGCCACGAAGATTCTTGCCGGTCCACGCACTAATATCGTTTCCCTCTTTAAAATTCACGCGAATTTTGTGCGTCTTGGTGATAAAGCCGCGAATCACGAGCTGGTCTGCATTGCCGAGCTTTGACGCACCGGAATTCACAACCACACGAGAATAGGTACCACCCTGCGAAACCTTCATGACGGCACCAATTTGGTTTACACCATTTTCGTTGAAGCACAACGAGATTTTGCCAGGAAGATTTTCGACATTTCCGGAGTTACCCGTAGCAGCGGCGCCACCGACAC
>SAMEA3663015__coassemble_656_pt1 | contig 12537 bp, 12 predicted proteins | sample SAMEA3663015__metabat2_low_PE_034 | metagenome-assembled genome bin SAMEA3663015 (sample SAMEA3663015) | pig gut metagenome | biome: pig gut; feature: pig-associated habitat; material: faeces | place: France | collected 2012 | reverse complement strand
TGACAAATTATGTCATTTCAAACTTATCAACAACCATTTGAGGGAACAGAGCCATAAAGATATATATTATGGACATAAAGATAAGCGATCACGCAAAACAGCGAATGGACGAGAGGCGTTTTCGAAAAACAAGTGAGGTCGTCCTTTGATGCTAACGAGCCGATTATCTCCTGGAAAATATCGGACTCCGACAACTCAGTGATTTTGGTCGATACAGTGTTTGATGAACAAGGGTTTAGGCTAGTTTATAACGCGCTCACAGATGCTCTGATTACACTTTACCCAAGGGGGTAAATCATGACAGACAAAGAACTTGCATTGGCCATTGAAAGGGAATATGAGGAAACGGGAGAAAATGCAGGCACCGCTATGCCACCGGCCCCCTCAATGGCCGCAGCCATTGCCACAGTCAAGAAGCGCAAAACCAAGGTCGGAACAAGTTTTGATCCGGGTATTTTAGAGGCGTTCAAGGCGAAGGCTGAACGCGTCGGTATTCCTTATCAGACGCTGCTCAATTCCGTAGTCAAGCGCTATACCGAAAGCAAGCTCGACATCGAAGTCGCGTAAATCCAAAAGAAGTTTTATTTCCTAGGAAACAACCCCTTTCAGCCCGGCATACGCCGGGCTTTTTGCGTTTTTACAAAATTTTTACAAAAAAAATGGCTTTGAGTCGCCGAAACAAACGTGTTTAGTAATAGGGATTACGCCTATTTTAACAAGAAAGGAAATATATATGCCTAAAGAAAATGTAAGCCAATCTACCAAGAAGTACATCGTCACGAACGAGCGAGGCGAGGAATTCCTGTTGCCAAAATACGCGGCGACCTTCCGCATCCTGATGGATGACAAGGAGACAATCCGCGACGTGCTCAACAGCCTGCTCCAGCTGGACCACGAACGCGAAATCACGGAGCTTGAATACGAATTCGAGAAGCCCATCGACATCTTTATGCCGGAGAACGACCCTGCCCGCCTTGATGTCTGGGTGCATACTCGGGACAATCGTTATCTTAACATTGAGATGCAGAACAAGGTGCATTCGTTCCTTTACGATCGCATGCAGCTCTACAATTCGTACCTCACGTTGCGCGGCAAGTACGAGTTCAATCGTTCTCCCTATTTCTTGGGTTTGTCCGACGAGGAACGCAAGTATCGCTATTATGAACTCCCGGAAACGGTATCCATCTGGCTTTGCAATGAATCGATTCTCAAGTCTAAGGATATCTATAAGGATGTATGGTCCACCTATAGCGAACATGATGTTGAATCGGGGAACGCCCTTCCCATTTCGCGGAAAAATAGGTATATTGTTATTGACTTGCCTAATTTCGTGAAGTTGCGCAAGGGTGTGAAAACCCGCGAGGATTTCTGGCTTAGGCTTATCTCTAGGGGACCGCTCCAGGTTCCCGAAACAGAAGATCCGATCTTTGCGAATGCACTTGACCGCTTGCGCGTAAGCCGCGTGAACCCTGAACTTTTGAAAGCATTGGAGACAAACATGTTCGACCATCATGAATACGAAGCTATCGAAGCCGAAGCCTTCCTCAAGGGCGAAGCAAGGGGCCTTGCTAGTGGTATGGAAAAAGGTATGGAAAAAGGTGCACAGCAGGAACGCGAAAAGAATGATGCTCTGACTACAAAACGAGCCAATTATCTCCGCTCGCAAAATGTCCCAGACAGTGTGATTTCCACAATGCTTTCGCTTAAGTAATCTTTTTGCTTCCTGGCTTCACAGCCGGGGCTTTGTAAAAAAAAGCAGAAGAAGGCGTAAAACGACATGGCGTTTGTTTTTGAAAAGTTCAAAAGCGAGTAAGACGAGGTCCTAATCTATATCTTGCAACGGAAACAAGTTTCCGGCAAGATATGATTACGACATCCTTCAACGAACAATGGGCTTCGCCCATTTCCCGCACTTTAGTGCGGAGTTTCAGTAGCGCCTTACCGGCCATAGCGTACTAAGTCGTACGTGAGGCCGGGGGCAACGAACTTACAGACCGTTCGGCGCTATTGCGAATAAAAAAGATGGTTTCGCCTCACTCTCGCAACCACGCCTCGTTAAGACGAGGCGCTTGTTACTCACTGACGAATTTTTTAGCCCTTAACGTGAATGGCGGCGGCAAATTCGGCCAGCAGCTTCGGGTCTTCGACCTTTTCCCACAGCGTGCCGGTCACGATGATGTTCGCGCCTGCGGCCACGCGGATGGCAGCCGTCTGCGGGTCCTTGATTCCGCCACCGGTAATGATGGTCATTTCGGTCGCCTTGCGGGTATAGGCGATGTGTTCCACCGGCACCGGTTCTTCGGCACCGCTGCCCGCTTCCAAGTACACGTAGCGCATGCCCATAAGTTCGGCAGCAATGGAATTCACCATACTAAGCTTGGGTTTGTTGGCAGGTACCGGCATTGTGCCGCTGATGTATTCGACCGTGGTACGCTTGCCGCTGTTGATCAGCTGGTACGCCGTCGGAATCGCTTCCATGTTGAGCGCGCGCACGAGCGCACCGCCACGCACCTGTTCATCAATCAGGTAGTTCGGATTGCGACCGCTCACGAGTGTCATGAAAAGCATCGCGTCAAAGCCTGGCACCACCTGGGAGGCGCCACCCGGGAACAGCACCACGGGCAGGTCCACATTTGCCTTGAGGGCAGCCACCTGCTTGGGCAGCGTGAAGTTGCCCAGGTAAGAACCGCCCACCAGCAAGAGGTCGGCACCGTTTTCGGCGGCCATAGCGCCCGCCTTCACAAAAGCGGCTTCGTCAGACGTATCGGGGTCCAGCAGCACCGCAAAAAGTGCACCGCGTTTTTCGATTTCAGCATTCAGACGAAGTTCGGTCTTACCAGGTTTCATACAATTCCTTTTCTTGCGTCTATTCCGCAAGATATCATAAAGATACAATATTTTTCCTTCCATGCCATAAAAAAATGAAGAAGGAGGGCTAGAGACCCTCCTTCTCGTTCTCGGCCTGTCCTCCCCCAACCGAACCCTCCCAACCGGTCCTCAGAACAGGCCTAACCCCCAAATTCACTAGTCGTCTTTGATGCAGCGGACAAAACCGGCACTCCACATCGCATTCCCTACATACGGCATCCCAGGTTGCAAGAATTCTTCAGGCGTGGGCCTCGGCGTAAACAGGTAGCTAGGACCAGCACTTAGCGTCATTCTATACCTGCCTTCACCGCCACGAACCCAACCTACAGTTTCGAGTCCAAAGCCCACCGGATCCCCATTAGCGGAATGCAGCAAATCATAATCGACATACGCCAGCAAAGTATTCCAATCCTCATACGAAGGCATTCGCCAGCCCTCAGGACACACATCATAGTTCAGCACGTCCAGCGAGTCAATCACCTTACTCCAATTCACATTGTCAGGATTTTCCGGATTTTATGAAGTTCCTTACAAAGTCTATGAGCATCATCTATAAAACGCAAGGAATCACTTTCACTCAACGGGCCAACCTCATCCAACGAGTCAGCAACTGCACGATATTCTGTCAGCCAAACATTCATGCGATCCGCAATGCAGTCCTCTTCTGTCGCATATTTATTGTAAATCGAATCCAGCGGGAAAATTGAATACAAGCGCCCATACACAGAGCAATTCGACGAATAATCTATTTAGAACTAGGTAAAAAATTGCGTATGGAAAATGCACCCCATCTCTTGCCATTCAAATTCTATTTAAATTTGCTGTATGAACTTTTTCTCGAAAGTAGACATTCCCGCCAGCGATTTGCGCATCGACTACAAGTCGAACCTGGTTTTCATCGGTTCCTGTTTTGCAGACAACATTTCGGCACAATTCGCGTCGCGTAAATTCAAAGTGCAGGCAAACCCATTCGGAACGGTTTACAACCCACTCTCAATTGCCCAAATGGTAAAGAACATCGCCGAAGGTAAAGTCTACGGCGACACCGACGTGTTCCAAGATGTATGTCGCGACAACGGCCACGGCGATAACCTTTGGCACAGCTGGGACGCGCACAGTTCACTTTCGGCAAGCACGCGCGAAGAATGCGTCGACAAGCTGAACGCCGCGACAACGCAGGCACGGGATTTTCTGCGAAAGGCAGACGCCGTCTTTATTACGCTCGGCACCGCATTCGTTTACTATTTAAAGGACAGCGGTAAGCCCGTTTCGAATTGCCACCGACAAGACCCCGCACTTTTTGAACGCAGGATGATTAGCGTAGAAGAGGCCGCTCAGGCGCTAAAAAGCATTGTGCGATCTTTGAAGAAAATCAAGCAAGACCAAATCGCTACGCCTACAATTCGCGATGACGACACGAAGTTCCACGTCATCTTTACCGTATCGCCGCTGCGACACCTGAGCGACGGCGCCCATAACAACACACTTTCTAAGGCGACATTACAGCTCGCAGTAAATAGCGCAATAAGCAATGTCACCACCGTCCCTTCGGCCAGCTCAGGGACCTTTCCCGCCGTAGATTATTTTCCGAGCTACGAAATCGTGATGGACGAGCTGCGCGACTATCGCTTTTACAGCGACGATATGATTCATTTATCCAAAACCGCAGAAGCCTACATCTTTGAGCGCATGGTTTCCGCATACTGCGACGAAAGGACTCGCGAAGACATGGCGAAAGTAGAAAAGTTCCTAAAAATGGCAAGCCACCGAATCCAGGACGAAAGCGCACCCGCCACGCAGGAGTTCCTAAAAAAATTAAACGCCCAGGCGACCCTACTGGAATCAGACATTCCAGGGCTCGACCTGAGCAACGAAAAACGCCCGGTCAAATAACCGAGCGCAATCAAAAAGCGATTACTTTCCGAGACTTTCTTTCGGGATGCTGGTGAAGGTTAGAGCGCCCTTCGCATGAACGTTGCCGTTCACTTTCACGATGCAGTCAAAACCGACCAGCACGCCGCCTTCCTTCGTCTTCTTGACAGAGATTTCAAGCTGATCGCCCGGAATCACCGGTTTCACGAACTTGAATCCGTCAATCTTCAAAAGCACGTAGAGATTTTTTTCCAAATCTTCGGCGGGTTTTTCAATCACAAGCGAGCAAAGCTGAGCGCAGCTTTCCACAATAAGCACGCCCGGCATAATCGGAGTACCCGGAAAGTGTCCCGTAAAGTACGGTTCGTTCACGCTCACGTTCTTGATGCCCACAGCAGATTCGTTCGGTACCAGTTCCGTCACTTTCTCGATCATCTGGAAAGGCGGACGCTGCGCAATCTTTTCGCTGATTTCGTAAATATTCATCATAGAGAAAGTCCTCCGTCGAGCACGAACACCTGACCGGTCACATAAGCGAACTGGTCGGAAGCAAGTGCAGAAACGATGTTCGCCACTTCGTCGGCAGAGCCGAAACGCTTGAGCGGAATCTTTTCGAGATAGCCCTTGCGGGTTTCTTCGGGAATGGCCTCGATCATTTCTGTTGCGATAAAGCCCGGAGCCACGGCATTCACGCGGATGCCGAAACCGCCCAGTTCCTTCGCGAGGGTCTGGGTCAAAGAATTCACAGCACCCTTCGTAGCACTGTAAACAGCCTGGCCCGCAAGAGCGAACTTCGAAGACACGGAGCTCATGTTGATGATTACGCCGGCCTTCTGCTTGTACATCTTCACGGCCACCTGCTGGGCGCAGTAGAAGTAGCCCTTCACGTTCAGGTCGAAGCACTTGTCGAGAGTTGCCGGATTCATCATCATCAGGTATTCGTCGCGGACAATGCCCGCGTTGTTCACGAGCACGTCAATGCGGCCGTAAGCCTTGAACACTTCGCGCACCATCATCTTGACTTCGTCAAGCTTGGAAACATCGGCCTTGTAAATCATGCCGTCGCCACCTTCAGCCTTGATCTGGTCGAGCGTCGCGTTCGCCGCCTCGTCGGAACTGGAATAATTCACCACGACCGTGTAACCGTCACGGGCGAGTCGCAGGGCGCAAGCCTTGCCGATTCCCTTAGACGCACCTGTCACCAAAGCAACTTTCATCTTCAAGTCTCCTTCTTCTAAACTATTTGCCAAATACGACAGCGCTGTAGGAGCCGCCCGCCGCAAACGAAATCACCAAAATTTTCTTGAGGCCAGCCGCATCGACCTTCTTGGACGCCACGGAACCGTCGGCCGCGACAAAGTAGGCATTGTCGCCAGCAAGTTCACCGCTCAACAGGAGGGCCGCTTCGGCTGCCGCCAAGGCAGCAGACCCCGCACGGCCTTCACCGGTGCGTTCCTTGACTTCAAAGAGCGGCATCGAGGCAAGCTTTTCACCGAACACGCGCTTGAGTGCGCCCTTCTCGATATCGTCGATTCGCTTGCAGCCGTTGGCGAAACCGCAAACCGCATCTATTTCGCCAGCGGAAATCCCGGCATCGGCGAGAGCATCGGCAATCGCCTTATCCAACGCCTCGTCAGAGCCGACCAGTTTGCCAAACTTCACGTTCTTGCGACCGTGGCCGAAACCAAGCGCGTAGCAGTAGACCTTCGCGCCGCGGCCCTTGGCATAGCCTTCTTCTTCAAGCATGATCGACACGGAGCCGTCACCCACCACACAGCCTTCGTTGTCTGTGAAAGGCGCCACCACATCAGCGGCGGCCACGCCCAGCTTCTGGGCAAATTCGGTAATAATCGGCAGGTTCTCGTCGGTACCAGTCGCCATCATAGCCTGTTCCTGACCGTCGTGAATCACGTTCATCGAGTAGCCGATGCTGTCGAGGCCGGAAAGCGGACCCGTCGTAATCGTGACACCGTAACCCTTGATGCCGGAGCAAATGGAAAGATAACCGCCCGCCGCATTGTAAACCGTATGCGGGAACTTGAACGCGGAACCCTGGGAATTGCCTTCACGTGCAATGAGTTCTTCAAAATCATATGTGGCACCGAGGCCACCTTCGCTGGTACCCACGATAATGCCGATATCCTTGGCGTTATCGTCAGTCACCTGGAAATTCGCATCCTGCAAGGCGCGCATACCCGACACCGTCTGGAGCTGTCCCAGGTTGTCGAGCTTGCGGTAGAACGCCATCTTGATGCCGAGTTCCTTGTAGTCGTCGAGTGCAATCGTCGAATGCACCGAGGCGGATTCGGGTTTCTTGTCTTCTGCGACGGCCGCAAGGTAAGCGGCCTTGCTGTTACCAAGCGGAGAGACGATTCCAAGCCCCGTCACGGCAATCTTCTTTGCCTTCGCGGACTGGGCAGAAACTTCGCCGGGGACCTTCGAGAAAACAATCGCCGCGTTCGTGCCGCCGAACGCCACGTTGTTGCTCAGCACGCACTTGAGTTCCTTGTGGCGAGCCTTGTTCTGCACGAAGTCGAGACTACCCACCTTCTCCTTGAGGGCGGCAGACTGTTCTTCGCTGTAGGGGAATGTCGGGAGCACCGTATCGGTCGTAAGTGCCTTGATGCTGAACACGGCCTCGATAGCACCGGCGGCACCGAGGCAGTGACCGGTCATCACCTTGGTGGAGCTCACGCTGACACTTGCGTTGTCTTCGCCAAAGAAATTCTTGAACGCCGTAATCTCGGCATTGTCATTCTTGCCCGTACCCGTACCGTGAGCGTTCACGTAGCCGATATCGGACTTGTCGATGCCGGAATTCTTGACGGCGCGATTAATCGCTTCCATCAGGCAAACGCCATCTTCACGCGGAGCGGTAATGTGGTTCGCGTCGCTGGTGACACCGGAACCGAGCACTTCGCAGTACTGTTTTGCGGAGCGCTTCTGGGCATGTTCGTAAGATTCTACGATAACGATGCCCGCACCTTCGCCAAGCGTGATGCCGTTGCAACGGTTGAACGGAGAGCAGCCGTTTTCGTCGAGGGCATGGAGAGAAAGGAAGCCGGAATACGGAACCGCAGCAAAGGAGTCGGCACCGCCCGCAATCACCACGTCGGCCTTGCCGGCACGAATCAGGTCGCAGGCGACCGCAATCGAAATCGTGCCCGCCGCACAGGCGTTCGCCACGTTCGTCACGATACCGCCAGCGCCGCAAGATTCAGCAACCTGCGAAGCAATGGCGGCAATAGGCATCTTTGCAATTTCAGAAGCGTCGCGACCATGCTGGTGATACTGTTCAATGGAAAGCACACCGCCCACGCAGCTGCCGATCACCACGCTCACGCGCTGATCGTCACCGAAATTAGAAAGCCCCGCATCGGCCAAGGCCTCGTTCGCAGCCTTGATGCAGAGCTTAGAGACGCGGTCCTTTTCTTCGGGAGCGTCCAGGTTATCGAGGGTGTCGCACTTGACTTCGGCAGCCAAGTCCGCATAGCAATTTACAGTATCGACCGAAGTCGTCTTATGGATACCCGAAACTGATTCAAGGGCACTTTTCCAAGTCTCTTCGACATTGTTACCGACGGCGCAAATAACCCCCAAGCCAGTAACTACACAGCGGCGTTCGTCAGGGGTCATACTACTCCAAATCTACAGAATTCAACAAGAGATTGCCATGGCCAGATTCTATCGCCCTTTCGCCACGCTCCAGGACTCCAGAATGACGGTCTTATGTCACCCTGGAAGGAATCCGTAAGACGACCGATAGGGCTCAGAATGACTGGCCTCGAAGACCCTACCCATCTGTCATTCTAACAGACCGACCAGGTCTCACTTAGATAATTAGGCCTTGTGGGCTTCAATATAGGCGGCGATCGTATCGATGCTCTGGAAGTTTTCCTTGGCAACACCGGTCATGGACACGCCGAAGTTGGAATCCACGAAAGAGATGATTTCAAGGGAATCCACGGAATCAAGACCGATTTCTTCACCAAAAAGCGGAGTATCGAACTGGAGAACGTCTCCATCGACACCGAGATCGGACATAAAGAAGGACTTGAGTTTGCTTTTCATTTCTTCAGAAGACATAATTAACCTCATTATTTTTTATTTGCGCTAAAAGATAGAAAAAAACAAGAATTCATCTTTCAAAAACATTACAAAACTGACATATTGACGGAAATCAAGGATAAAACGGCACTAGAATGCTTGACGCACATAAAAAGACAGTCCCAGATGGTCAAAATCGACCCAGGAAATGTCGGCGCGAGCAAAAAGAGTCTGTTTCAGATTCAAACCGAGAAGCGCTCCCACGCCAATCGACCGGTGCCAGTCGTTGCGTACAAGTTCACTAAAGTAACGACCCGACTTGCCCCCTTCGAAAAAAGCGTGCGCACCAAGCCGCCACCAGAGGTACTGGCGCAATTCCGCCTGCATAATGACTGCCTGGTTGTCGCCAAAGTATAGACTCTCTACGCCGCGGAAACGGCAAATTCCATCGGGCCCCGCCAGCATATCGAACGGAACGTCGCCATCGGCGCGCTGCCACAGGAAGCCCACCGCCGTCGTAGTCGTCTTTGACAAGCTAGAATAGCCTCGCAAATCCAGCGATTCAACATCAAATGTGTAATCGCCCAGGCGGTCGCTGTAGAACATCTGCTGCCACTGCACCAGGAATCCGTGACGGGTCCAGTTGATATTGTCTCGGGAATCGAGTCCGAACAGGTATCCCACGCCATTTCGCCACCCGGAATGTTCATCGGGCAAGTCTTCAATTTCGCCCTGTTCAAAATCAATTTCAGTGTATTCGGCGTGGACCTCGATGCCGTACTTAAGCGTAGACGGCAACCCCACCCGCGATTCGATCTTGGTACCGTACTGGAATTTCTTCCGGTTGAAATTGGTAAACACATCGATGTCGGGATCGTTGCCTCGACCGTAATAACCGGCCACCCAGTCCTGGTACTTGAGCAGGCCCCAAATGCAGACCTGGTCATGGAACATGTAATAGTAGGGTTCCAGTTGCAACTGCAGCTGGCCTCGCGTCGAGCCGTATGCCGTAAGTCCGATTTCAGGGACCTTGCCTGCCGCTTCGTCCGGCTTCAGAAACAGCAGAGCCATCACGCCAACCTGGAACTCAGTCTCTTCGGTATACCCCAAGATGGGCACCACCGAATAGCGCTGGAAATCCTCTTCAGGAGCATTTTCTTTTGCTCCACCACTTTCACCCGCAACAGCCAAGGCTGCACAGGCAATCAGAACCACCCAAAATTTTCTCCAGAAATACATTGCGATCAAAGATAAAAATATACCATTGTCACCCGACATTCAAAAAGCTAAATTTGGCTCCGAAATGTCAAAACTGAACTCCGATTGCCTCAACTCCTTTGGTTCTGCAAGCATCCCGAAACTGGTGCTGCAGTTCTCGGTCCCCGCCATCATCAGCATGCTGGTGAACGCCCTCTACAACGTAGTGGACCGTTTCTTTGTGGGCCAAGGTGTCGGCAGTCTCGGTATCGCAGGCATTACACTCTGCTTTCCGATTTTCCTGTTCATGATGGCCATGTCCATGATGGTCGGCGTGGGCGGCAACACGCTCTTCGCCATCCGCCTCGGGCAAAAGAAGTACATCCAGGCAAGCATCATCCTGAACAATTCCTTTTCGCTCCTGATTTTGATGGCTATCGGCGTTTTCACGCTGGGCGAAATCTTCATGGAACCCCTGTTAAAGCTTTTCGGTGCAAGCGAGCAGACCTTGCCTGTAGCCAGCAGCTACATGCGCATCATTCTGTGTGGGGCAATCTTCCAGACGATCGCCCCCGGCATGAACCACTTTATTCGTTCAATGGGTCACCCCAAGACGGCCATGTTCCGAGAAATCGTGGGAGCCGTCACGAACATCATTCTCGACTACATATTCATCATGCAGTTCCACTGGGGAATCGAAGGCGCCGCCTGGGCGACCCTCATTTCGCAGTTGGTGGCCTCGGCGCTCATCACCCAATTCTTCATCAAGAAGGATACGCCGATCAAGATCCGCTGGCGGCACATGAAGCTCCGCGTCGCCTACGTACGCAAGATCTACATTCTTGGTCTGCCGCCTTCCGTGATGCAGATTTGCAACAGCCTGATGAACGCGATTCTCGCCTGGAGCCTGACCACCTACGGAAACATGAGCGTGCAGGCGGTAGGCGCACTTTCGGGTGGCGACATGGCCATTTCTGCTTTCGGCATTACCAACAGCATCGTTTCGATTATCATTCTGCCGCTTCTCGGATTCGTTCACGGCACGCAACCGATTATCGGCTACAACTACGGGGCACGCCTCAACGCCCGCGTCAAGGAAACGCTCAAGTTCACCTTTATTTATGCGGGCAGTTTCATGTTTGTCACCTGGGCAATCCTCATGTGGCAAGCCGAAACATTCGTGGCACCGTTTGCACCGAACGATCCGGAGCTCATCAAGCTTTCGGCCTGGGCCATGCGCATTTTTGCAGCCGCCTTCTTCATGATTCCCTTCGGCATGGTTTCGGGGAACTTTTTCCAGGGTACAGGAAAGGCATTCAGGGCCATGTTCCTGAATGCCTGCCGTCAAGTGATTTTACTGATTCCGTTCTTGCTGATTCTGCCCCACTTCTTTGAACTCAAGGGAGTGTTCATGGCGCAGCCCATTGCCGACACGGGAGCCGCAATTATCGGCCTAGCCATGCTTTGGCACGAGCTGAAAAAACTGAAGTGATCAACGTTCCTTGAAAACTAGTACAGCTTCTTCATATCGGTAAGTTCGCCGGCCTTTTCGTGGAAAAGCACCAGCGTGCCACCCTGAACCTTCTTGAAGATCTTGGAAAGTTTTTCGACGGCATCCTTTTCTTCAAAGCCGATTTCGTTGTAGGCGGTCTCGCCAATCACGACACCCACATTTACGAAGTCCGGAGCCTTGCGGCGAAGATAGTTCAGGAATTCCTCGTCATTATTGAGGATATCCGTCGCCGTCGGCTTTTCGAGTTCAGCCGGATCGCGGGTACTCACCAGGAGCGGATACATATCGTCCGTAATCATCTGCTTGGAATTCAGATAAAGGGTGTTGCCGACAAACAAACTAATCGAATCGTTAAGAACCTGACGCACTTCAAGGAGCACGTCGCTCTGCGTAGACGCCTCCTGGATTTCAAGCTTAGAAGGTCCGCAAGCCATGAGGGCGAGAGACACGACGGAAAGAACGGCTAGGGCAAGTTTCTTCATATTTTCACCTCTTTTTTGAACTAATATATAATTTATTTGTTCAAAATGACCAGGGCGCGTTCAATTAATTCCGGTTTGAGGTCAAAAACACGGCTCAGAGTCTCGATCTGGGCCGATTTTTCAATTTTTTCGATACGGGAACCGTTTCGGTCTCGAGTGACCAGGTTTCCCTTCTGGTAATAGTACTGCACGCCCTTTTCACGGTCAAGGCGGTTCAGTACCGGGTACGTCATCATTTCGCGGTAAAAGCTCTCGTTCCAGTGCTGCTTGAACTCTTCTACAGATACGCCTTCGACGGGGTACTCGAAGCGGAGTTTCATCGGTCCCCCTGCTCCGCCCGTCCAAAGTTCCATGCTCGACGCATCTGGACGCACCAGGCGGACACTGTTCGGAACCAACGGGAAAAAAGCCTCGCCAGTCCCCTGCGGAGGCGGCAAGGGAATCGGGAGCGGATCGAAAATCAGGTAGCCGGGATCGAAGAGGTATTCTGTAGACGAGAGGACGCTCGTAAACTCGCTACAGACGAGAGACGAGTGAGAATCCGGATCGGGGAGAATT
>SAMEA3663015__coassemble_653_pt1 | contig 12568 bp, 10 predicted proteins | sample SAMEA3663015__metabat2_low_PE_034 | metagenome-assembled genome bin SAMEA3663015 (sample SAMEA3663015) | pig gut metagenome | biome: pig gut; feature: pig-associated habitat; material: faeces | place: France | collected 2012 | reverse complement strand
GGGAGGATGGAGCGATGGAGAGCCTTTCTTCTTCTAGACATAGATTACTTCCTTTCCTTACTTCTTGGCCGGAGCGGCACCTTTCTTCTTAACACCGTACTTGGAGCGGCCGTTCTGGCGACCGTTCACAGCCTGGGTATCCAAAGTACCACGGATGATGTGGTAACGAACACCGGGGACGTCCTTCACACGACCACCGCGGATGAGCACGATGGAGTGTTCCTGGAGGTTGTGGCCTTCGCCAGGAATGTATGCGGTCACTTCCATCTTGTTGGAAAGACGCACACGGGCGATCTTACGAAGAGCGGAGTTCGGCTTCTTCGGGGTGCTGGTGTACACGCGGGTGCAAACACCGCGCTTCTGGGGGCAGGACTTCAAGGCCACGGAAGCGGTCTTGTTGCTGATCTGTTCGCGTCCGTTGCGGACGAGCTGTTGAATAGTTGGCACTGTTAATCTCCTAGATTTTGGAGTGCAAATATAGTTTCTTTTTCCAAGTTTTTCAAGTACTTAGGGTTAATTCTCCGAATCTTCTTCGTCATTGATGCCGATTTCGTTGTCCAACATCTGGATTCCGTTGTCGGCGGATTCGTCAAATTCGCCCTGAATACCCATAGGCCGAGCCGCGGCATCCAGTTCGGCGTCGGCATCCACCACCTGGACGTTCCTCAGGTGGCGGGCTCCTGTACCGCACGGGATAAGACGACCCATAATCACGTTTTCCTTAAGGCCCAAGAGCGGGTCTACGCTACCTTCGATGGAAGCGCGGGTAAGGATCTTTGTGGTTTCCTGGAACGAGCAGGCAGAAATGAAGCTGTCTGTCGCCAAGGAAGCCTTCGTGATACCAAGGAGCATCGGCGTGAAGGTCGCCGGAGTCTTGCCGACAGCAGTCAACTGATCGTTGATTGCGCGCAGACGTGCCTTGGAAATTTCTTCGCCCGGAAGCAGTTCGGAGTCTCCGGAATCCTTGATGCGAACCTTACGCATCATCTGGCGGACGATACATTCGATGTGCTTATCTGCGATAGCCACACCCTGCAGGCGGTACACCGCCTGGATTTCGTTCACCAAGTGACGCTGGACCTCTTCAGGACCAAGGACGTCGAGGATATCGTGGGGATCCACGCTGCCTTCACTGATCTTCTGACCAATGTGGACACGGTCACCTTCGTTGACCGCCAGATGGACGCCGCGGGGAACCAGCACTTTCTCTTCCTGGTCATCCATCTTAATATAAACAACCTGATTGTTGCGGACTTCTTCGATCTTTTCGACGAGACCGTCGATCGGAGCGATGAACGCCTTGTTCTTCGGAACGCGAGCTTCGAAGAGTTCGGCCACGCGCGGAAGACCACCCGTAATGTCGCGGGTCTTACCGGCAGCGCGCGGAAGTTTTGCAACAGTCTGACCGACGGTCACCATTTCGCCAGCCTTAACGGTAAGGATAGCGCCGTCCGGAAGCATGTAGTTACCGATCTTCGTGTTGGAAGAATCGACGATGGTAACAGCCGGGTGGAGGTCCTTCTTGCCGTGCTGCTTGTCGCTAATCACGGTCCAGGTTTCCACGCCCGTCACTTCGTCAGTTTCGGAACGGTAGGTGCGGTTTTCAACCATGTCCGTAAGAACAACCTTACCAGAAACGTTACTGATAATCGGGCTGTTATACGGATCCCATTCGAACATCACGTCGCCAGCGTTCACCGTCTGGCCGTTTTCGACATGGAGGATAGAGCCGTACGGAATCTGGTAACGACCCTTGTTGATGCCGGTCTTGTCAAAGATAACGAGTTCAGCCATGCGGCTGGTAACGACCTTCTGGCCATCGTGCTCGACGGTTTCCACCTGTTCAAGTTCGATATGGCCGTCGACGGTTGCCTTCTTGTCGCTTTCGACAGTCAGACGGGAAGAAGCACCACCGATGTGGAAGGTACGGAGGGTAAGCTGCGTACCCGGTTCGCCGATGGACTGTGCAGCGAGCACGCCCACGGCTTCGCCCAGGTCAACCGGACGACCGGAAGCAAGCATACGACCGTAGCACTTGGAGCAGACACCGTTGCGGGAATCGCAGGTGAGCACCGAGCGCATCTTGATATGTTCGAGACCCGTCGCAGAAATCTTCGCGAGGTCACGTTCGGTCACGAGTTCGCCGGCCTTGACGATCACTTCGCCAGTCACCGGGTGCTTGATGTCGTCCACCGGTGCGCGACCGAGGAGACGTTCTTCAAGAGCGATCACGGTATCGTCGCCGTCCTTGAACGCAGAAACTTCGATGCCGTTCGTGGTACCGCAGTCTTCTTCGGTAATCACGAGGTCCTGGCCCACGTCCACGAGACGACGTGTCAGGTAACCAGCGTCAGCCGTCTTAAGAGCGGTATCAGCAAGACCCTTACGAGCACCGTGAGACGAGATGAAGTATTCCATCACGTTCAGGCCTTCGCGGAAGCAGGACTTAATCGGGTTTTCAATAACTTCCTGACCACCCAGCTGCTTGATCGGCTTCTGCATCAAACCACGCATACCGGACAGCTGCTTAATCTGTTCGCGGCTACCACGAGCGCCGGAGTCGGCCATCATGTAAACCGGGTTGAAGCCGTCACGGTCGCTGGAGAGCAAATCCCACTGCTTGGCAGCGACTTCGGAGGTCGTCTTGGACCAGACGTCGATCGTCTGGTTGTAACGTTCACCGTCGGTAATCACACCGTCTTCGTACAGGCCACGGATGCGCGACACCTGTTCGGCAGCCTTGTCCAGCATTTCCTGCTTTTCCTTCGGGATCACCATTTCGGCGATAGCCACAGAAGAACCGGCGCGGGTAGCCCACTTGTAACCGTTCGCCTTCAGGTCATCCAGGTAATCCACGGTCACGCGGTTACCGGTGCGGCGGTACAGGTCGTCGATGGACTTGGCGATCACCTTCTTGCCGAAGGTTTCGTTGGCGTAACCAAGTTCCTTCGGAACGAACTCGTTGAAGATGATACGACCGACGGTCGTCTTGATAACATTGTCTTCCTTAAGGGTAAGGAACTTGATCTTTTCGCCAGCCTTGACAGCGACTTCGATATTGCCATTGTCGTCGGCGGATTCGCGGAGGCACACGGCATCCTTTTCGAGGGCGCCCATGTAGACCTTCTGGCCGGCCTTGAGCTTCAGATAAACGATTGCGTTCAGATCGACAACACCGTTTTCGTAAGCGCGCACGGCTTCGGCAGAGTCGAAGAAGTGCATGCCTTCACCCTTACGGGCCGGACGCGGCTTGGTCAGGTAGTACAGACCCAGCACGATATCCTGGCCGGGGACAGCGATCGGCTGACCGGAAGCCGGGTGAAGAATGTTGTTGGAAGACAGCATGAGAACGCGGCATTCGAGCTGCGTTTCGAAAGACAGCGGAAGGTGGCATGCCATCTGGTCACCGTCGAAGTCCGCGTTGAATGCGGTACAGACGAGCGGGTGAAGGCGGATTGCGTTACCTTCGATCAGGCGCGGGTAGAACGCCTGGATACCCAGACGGTGAAGCGTCGGGGCACGGTTCAGCATCACCGGGTGGTCTTCGATAATTTCTTCGAGGATGTCCCACACTTCCGGACGCTCGGCGTCCACGTACTTCTTGGCGGACTTGAGGGTATAGACGATACCTTCTTCTTCCAGACGGTGGATGATGAACGGCTTGTAAAGTTCGAGAGCCATGCGCTTCGGCAGACCGCACTGGTGCATGCGAAGTTCGGGGCCCACCACGATCACGGAACGACCGGAGTAGTCGACACGCTTACCGAGCAAGTTCATACGGAAGCGGCCCTGCTTACCCTTCAGGAGTTCGGCGAGGCTCTTCATCGGACGGGCGGAGCCTGCACGGGCAGTGCGGCGGCCGCTGTCAAACAGCTGGTCAACGGCTTCCTGCAACATACGCTTTTCGTTGCAGAGAATCACGTTCGGGGCGCGGAGGTCGATCAACTTCTTCAGACGGTTGTTGCGGTTGATGACGCGGCGATAGAGTTCGTTCAGGTCGGACGTTGCGAAACGGCCGCCTTCGAGCGGAACGAGCGGACGCAGGTCAGGCGGAATCACCGGAAGCACGTCGAGAATCATCCAGGACGGCTGGTTGGCGAGCAAGCGGGCTTCGTTCGGATAGCGGTGGCGGAAATCTTCGTAGGCGTCTGCCACGATGAAGTTCTCGTGCTTGGTCTCGTAGTCGGCCTTGAATTCGGCGACGGCTTCGGCGAGGCCGCGCAGCCACGGCTGCTGGGAATCGGCCTTCATGGCCTTTTCCGGATTTTCGTAGTAGCTACGGAAACTTTCGCGCTGGGACTTGAGGAAGGAATCCACGACCTTGAGGCGCTTGAGGGCGTCGTCCTGCTTGGTCTTGGACTTGGACAGGGCCTGCGTACGGAGTTCGGCGGAAAGGGCGGTGAGGTCCACGCGGTCAAGCAGCTGCTTGATGGCGGAAGCACCCATCTTGGCGTCGAAAGTACGGCCTTCGTTGGTGAGGTCCTGGTACTGGGCTTCATCAATCAGAGCGTTCGGTTCGAGGTCGGCGTCACCCGGATCGATGACAACATACTTTTCGTAGTAGATGATGTTGTCGAGGTCCTTGGTAGAAAGGTTCAGGAGGGCGCCGATGACGCACGGCTGGTTACGGACGAACCAGGTGTGGGTCAGGGGAATAGCAAGTTCGATGTGGCCCATGTACTTACGGCGCACATTGGAGTGAGTCACTTCCACGCCGCAACGGTCACAGACGACACCCTTGTAACGGATGCGCTTGAACTTACCGCAGTTACATTCCCAGTTCTTCACCGGTCCAAAGATCTTTTCGCAGAAAAGACCATCCTTTTCAGGCTTGAAGGAACGGTAGTTGATGGTTTCGGGCTTGGTCACTTCACCATGGGACCAGCTGCGGATCATTTCCGGAGCGGCGAGGTGAATCGAAATATCGCCAGAATTGTCGCGTTCAATTTCTTCGACCATATTACTTATCTCCATTGGTCTGAATATTGAGACCCAAAGAACGAACTTCGCGGATCATAACGTTGAAGGATTCAGGAACACCCGGCTTCGGAGTGTTCTGACCGTGAACGATGGCATCGTACACCTTGGAACGGCCCTGCACGTCGTCAGACTTGACGGTGAGGAGTTCCTGCAGCGTGTAAGCGGCGCCGTAAGCTTCCATAGCCCACACTTCCATTTCACCGAAGCGCTGGCCACCGAACTGGCTCTTACCGCCAAGAGGCTGCTGGGTCACGAGAGCGTAGCTACCGATAGAACGGGCGTGGATCTTGTCGTCCACCAAGTGACCGAGCTTCAGGTAGTACATGTAACCGATCGTCACCGGGTTCAGGAAGGCTTCACCGGTACGGCCGTCATAGAGCTTGGCCTTACCGATAATCTTGTTGTTGTCCGGATCCATTTCGTAGTTCACGATCGGGTTCTTCTGGTAAGCCTTTTCGAGTTCCTTGCAGATATCTTCGAACTTGGCACCGTCGAACACCGGAGTCGTCACCTTGAAGCCGAGGGTCTTTGCAGCCCAGCCCAGGTGAACTTCAAGCACCTGACCGATGTTCATACGAGAAGGCACGCCCAGCGGGTTCAGAAGAATCTGCAGCGGACGTCCGTCTTCGGTGAACGGCATGTCTTCGACCGGAACGATCTTCGAGACGACACCCTTGTTACCGTGGCGACCAGCCATCTTGTCACCGATGGAGAGGCAGCGCTTCTTCGCGATGTAGACCTTGACGCACTTGAGCACGCCCGGCTTGAGTTCGTCGCCCTTCGTGACCTTGTCGATTTCCTTTTCCATGGTGCGGGTCAGGGTATCGAGGTTGTCGCGAGCAACGAGCACGAGCGTAAGGACCTTTTCCTGGAGTTCGTCGTCGCCCACCACGAAGGTAGAAGACGGGGACACCTTGGTCACGTCGATCACGGAGAGGTTCTGTTCGGTGTAGGTCTGGCCTTCGCGAATCAGGAGTTCGTGAGTTTCGTTGTCCATGACCTTGCCGGCAGCCTTGCCGCCGAGGAGTTCGAACAAATGTTCGGAGCAGGAAGCCTTGATCTTGTCGATCTGAGCCTGGAAGTTGGCGCGGATCTCGTTGATCGTTTCCTGGTCCTTTTCCTTGCTGTTCTTGTCGGCCTTGTCCTTCTTGCTGAAGATGCGGGTTTCGAGAACCACGCCCTTCATTCCCGGAGGAGCCTTGAGGGAAGAATCGCGGACATCGCCGGCCTTTTCGCCGAAGATGGCACGGAGCAAGCGTTCTTCCGGAGAAAGTTCGGTTTCACCCTTCGGCGTCACCTTACCCACGAGGATATCGTCGGCAGTCACTTCGGCACCGACGCGGATCACGCCGTTTTCGTCGAGGTTGCGGAGAGCGTCTTCGCCGACGTTCGGGATTTCGCGGGTAAGTTCTTCCGGACCGCGCTTGGTGTCGCGGACTTCCATTTCGTATTCTTCGATATGGATGGAAGTGAAGGTGTCCTTGATGGCGAGTTCTTCCGAGATGATAACGGCGTCTTCGTAGTTGTAACCGTTCCAGGGGAGGAAGCCGATGAGGATGTTCTTACCGAGAGCCAGTTCGCCGTGGTCGGTCGACACGCCGTCAGCCAGCACGTCGCCAGCCTTCACGAAGTCGCCCACGTCAACGATCGGCTTCTGGTTGATGCAGGAATCCTGGTTAGAGCGCTCGAACTTGCGGAGCACGTAAGTATCGATAGGATCCTTGCCGAGGAATTCGTAGTCTTCGCCGAGACCGGTGAGCGGCACGAAGTTGCCGTCGACCATGTCGCCACGCTGCACGGTGATGTTGCGAGCGTCGACGAAAGTCACCTTACCGTCGTGCTTGGCGCGGACGACCGTACCCGAGTCGAGAGCGGCGCGGCGTTCGAGACCCGTACCCACGACCGGAGCTTCGGCGCGGAGCAGAGGCACAGCCTGGCGCTGCATGTTGGAACCCATCAATGCACGGTTGGCGTCGTCGTGTTCGAGGAACGGGATAAGACCAGCGGCCACGGACACGATCTGCATCGGGGCCACGTCCATGAGATCGATACGTTCGGTTTCGGTGTCGTCGAGAGCGAAGCTCTCCTGGCGCATGAGGTGCGGATATTCGCTCTTGTCGCGAACGATCACGTAGCCGTCCATGTCGCCCTTGAAGCGGTTGTCTTCGGTGAGTTCGGTAGAAGCCGGAGCCACCTTGAAAGCGTCTTCTTCGTCGGCGGTGAGGAAGGTGATGTAGTCGGAAACGATCTGTTCGACCACAGTGCCCACCTGTTCGTAGTCGGCCTTGCCGTTGAAATCATCAACGGTGAAACCGTTACGGTAGTAAGTCACGTTGCCATCGACATCCTTGAAAGCAAACACCTTGTTCACGAAACCGTCGAACAGGTCGCGCTGCTTGATGTCGAGGTTCATGCGCACGGAGTCGATCTGCTTCCTGGTGAGTTCAAGTTCCAGGAACAGGTGCGGGTCGTGCACGAAAGCCTTGAAGATACCGAAGTGCCACTTGGATTCGGGGATCTTCACGACGTTGCCCTTGGCATCCTTGAAGTCGATGAGGCCCACGATACGGTACGGAGTCTCGATAAAGCCGAAGTGATTCACCACGGCGAAGGAAGCGAGGGAGTTGATAAGACCGATGTTCGGGCCTTCCGGAGTTTCGATCGGGCAGAGACGGCCGTAGTGAGTGTAGTGCACGTCACGGACTTCGAAGCCTGCACGTTCGCGGGAAAGACCACCGGGGCCGAGAGCGGAGAGACGACGCTTGTGAGTCAGTTCGGAAAGCGGGTTCATCTGGTCCATGAACTGGGACAGCTGGCTCGATCCGAAGAAGGACTGCACGACGGAGCTCACCATACGGGTGTTCACGAGGTCGCGCGGAGTCGTCTGTTCGTCTTCGCCGTGGAGGTTCAGGTTCTCGCGGATCACGCGAGACATACGGGAGAGGCCCACGGAAATCTGGTTGGCAAGAAGTTCGCCCACGGAACGGGTGCGGCGGTTGCCCAAGTGGTCGATATCGTCCAGGGCGTAGCCTTCGGTGCCGTTGTAGAGACCGACCATGTATTCGATGATGGCAAGGAAGTCGGCCTTGCTCATGGTCATGTCGGTGAGGGCGGGGATCTTGAATTCGTCGCCCTGTTCAGCGAGGATGTCGCGGATTTCGGAGCGGCTGTAAATCTTTGCGTTCAAGCGATAGCGGCCCACTTCGCCGAGATCGTACTTGTGCGGATCGGAAATGAACTGGCTGTCGAAGTAGAGTTCGGCAGTGCGCATGTCCGGAGCTTCGTCCTGCTGCTGGTGCGTCACGGAGTAGATGGCCTTGAGGGCGTCTTCGCGGGACTTGGACTTGTCGGCAGCGAGGGTGTAGTGGATAAGGAGGTTGTCTTCGTCCTTGGAGAGGAGGACAATCTTTTCGACGTTGCTCTGACGGAGCGTTTCGAGCTTCTTCTCGTCGATGACATCGTTCGCGGCAAGGACCACTTCGCCCGAGCTCGTGTCGATGACGTCTTCGAACAGGATGCGGTCGATGAGCACGCAGACGCCGTTTTCGTCGAACTGTTCGGCCATTTCTTCCACGGAGACTTCTTCGGTCTTCTTGTAGAACAGCTTCAGGATGTCCTGCGTGGTCTCGAAACCGATGCAGCGGAGCATGGTCGTCGCGGCAAGCTTCTTCTTGCGGTCGATGATGAGGTAAAGGGTGTCGCCTTCGGTATTGAATTCCACCCAGGCACCGCGGTGCGGAATAATGCGGCTCTTGTAGTCGGAACGGCCGCTGGGCTGGAGTTCTTCGTCAAAACTGATACCGTAAGAACGGTGCAACTGGGAAACGACAACGCGTTCAGCGCCATTGACGATGAACGTACCGTTTTCAGTCATGATCGGGAGTTCGCAAATAAGGACGTCGTTCTTGACTTCTTCCTTGAGCTTGCGATCTTCGCCATCTTCCTCGAAAATCTGGAGGGAAAGGGTAGCGTAAAGCTCCATGGAATACGTGAGACCGCGCTCACGGCATTCAGGGATGCTGTACTTCGGGATACCGAAATAATAGCCTTCGTAATTAAGGGAGTAAAGACCCTTGACGTCGGTAATGGGGAAAATATCCTGGAACACGCGTTCCAGCCCAACCTTAAGACGTTTTTCTTGCGGAATTTCCTTCTGGAGGAATTGCTCGTACGAAGCCTTCTGGACTTCGATCAGGTACGGGAGTTCCAGCTGGAACTTGTTGGAGGAATAACTTTTTCGCTCCGTGGTCATTTGAAATACCTCATCCGGTGAAGAGCTTTTTTATCAAAAAATAGCAAAAAAACTTAATACACCAAAAGCCCGCACATAAAGTGCAGGCAGTTGGCGTATAATAGTCAATGAAGTGAAAGCATTACTTCAGAGCGACCTTTGCTCCGAGATCTTCCAGGTCCTTCTTGAGCTTTTCAGCGTCAGCCTTCGGCATAGCTTCCTTGACCACGCTGTTGGCCTTTTCGACCAGGTCCTTAGCTTCCTTGAGGCCCAGACCGGTGATGGCGCGGACAGCCTTGAGGACGTCCATCTTCTTAGCGCCGCATTCGACGAGGATCACGTCGAATTCAGTCTTTTCTTCAGCAGGAGCGGCAGCAGCAGCGGCCATTACGACGGCGCCACCGGCAGCAGCTTCGATGCCGTGGGTTTCTTTAAGGTAGTCAGCCAAAGCCTTGGCTTCGAGAAGGGTAAGACCAACGATTTGATCGCCCAGTGCCTTGATATCAGTTGCCATGATGTGTTTCTCCGATTATTCCGTTTAAATTTTTTGGTTTGTGGTTTGTTGTTAAGCTTCCGCAGCGGCTTCGGGAGCAGCTTCGGAGCCCGATTCTTTTTCCAGCTTTTCCTGGAGTGTCTTGATTTGACCGGCGATCGTGGAGCCAGGTCCGAGAGCGATGGAGACGATCTGAGCGATCATGCCCTTACGATCCGGGATCTTGGAGAGGTTCACGACTTCGGAGCCAGGCATCGCCTTGCCATCAAGGTACACGCTCTTGGCAACCAAGAAATCGGGGTTTGCTTTGTGGAATGCTTCAATTTCGCGAGCAGGCAGAAGCGGGTCTTCTTCGAAACCGACCATCACGGAGGTTGCTCCGGTGAGGAGGTCGTCGAGACCTTCGACCTTGAGGGCAGCGAGCACGCGCTTGAGAAGAGTGTTCTTCACAGCGTGGTACTTCACACCCTTAGATGCGAGTGCCTTGCGAAGGGCATTGTCCTTTTCTACGGTCATGCCTTGATAATTGAGCAGATAGACGGCGGTAGCGCCATTGAAGGACTCGACGAGCGCATCCACAGTCTGTTGTTTTTTAACTACAGCTTTCATGGTGTCTCCTATCGCGTCAGTGCCATATCAAGTTTGATGCCCGGAGCCATCGTTGCAGACAACGTAAGGCTCTTAATGTAGGTGCCCTTAGAAGATTGAGGCTTGTTCTTGACGACGGAGTCGATCACAGCCTTGGTGTTTTCAACCAGCTGATCAACGCCGAAGGAGAGCTTGCCTACGGGGGCATGGACGTTGGCGCCCTTGTCAACGCGGTACTGGATCTTACCAGCCTTGAGTTCCTTAACCGTCTGGGCAACGTTAACCGTAACCGTGCCGGCCTTCGGAGAAGGCATCAAACCGCGAGGACCGAGGACCTTAGCGACCTTACTAATCACCGGCATCATGTCGGGAGTAGCAACGACGGAATCAAAGTCCAGCCAGCCTTCCTGAATCTTCTGAACCAAGTCAGCACCACCAGCGTAGTCTGCGCCTGCATTCTTTGCAACTTCAAGATTATTGTCCTTGCAGAAAACCAAGACGCGGACCTGACGACCGGTACCATGCGGCAGCACAACAGTGCCACGAACCACTTGGTCGGAATGTTTTGGGTCCACACCGAGATTGAAGTGGATTTCGACCGTCTGGTCGAACTTCAATTCGGACTTTTTAAGGATTTGGACTGCTTCAGCAAGATCGTAAGCCTTGTTACGGTCGATGCTTTCAGCAATCTTCTTGTATTTTTTTCCTCTGAACATGGTGTTTCCTGTCAGATACGTAACGGTGAATTACCTGCCTCAGTCAACCACTTCAACACCCATGGAGCGAGCGGTGCCCGCAACCATGCGCATAGCGGCTTCGAGGTCGATTGTGTTTAGATCCGGCATCTTCTTTTGGGCGATATCCTGGACCTGGGCCTTGGTGAGCTTACCAACTTTCTTACGGTTGGGTTCGCCAGAGCCGCTTTCAATTCCGGCTGCCTTCTTGATGAGGGCAGGAACCGGCGAAACCTTCGTGATGAAGGTAAAGCTCTTGTCGGCATAGACCGTAATAACGACCGGGATAATCATTCCCTTGTCGTTCTGGGTCTTAGCGTTGAACTGCTTGCAGAATTCCATAATGTTCACACCCTTCTGACCAAGGGCGGGACCTACCGGGGGAGCCGGGTTAGCAGCACCGGCCGGAATCTGGAGCTTAATATAACCTGTGATTTTCTTTGCCACTGTATTATCTCCGTTTCAAAACCGCACTATTATGCGATGTCGGACTCGACCTGGTTGTAGGAAAGTTCGACAGGCGTAGAACGACCAAAGACAGTCACCATGACCTTGATCTTGGTCTTGTCTTCCATGATTTCGTCTACGACGCCCACAAAGTCCTTGAAGGGACCTTCCTTGATGCGGACATTTTCGCCAATGGAGTACGGATTTTGGATCTCGCCTTCTGCGGAGCCACTAGGATCAACTCCCAAAAGACGATCGACCTCGCTCTGTTGTAAAGGAATAGCCACCCTCTTGGTGGGTGTCATTCCTAAGAAATGGGTGACGCCATTGATGTTCATCACCAAATGCTGGGTGAGCTCGTCCAGCACCATTTCAATGAAAACGTAAGTGGGCATCGCGTTCTGCACGGATACATGACGATGACCGCGAACGGTGGAAACCACTTCGCGGGTCGGCAAGAGAATCCGTCCGAACTTTTCCTGAACGCCTTCGCGTTCGATCATCTGCTCGATACGTTTCTTAATATTGTTTTCTTGACCGGAAAAGGTGTGAATTGCATACCACTTCATTTCAGGCATAACATTAACCTCTTCCCATAACTTTGTCAATGATCCAAGAGAAACCAACGTCAAGTCCTGCAATATAAAGACCCATAATGACGCTGAACAGCATCACGACGAGGGTGGATCCCTTGAGTTCTTCCCAAGTAGGCCAAGTAACTTTTTTCAGTTCCTCGATGGATTCCTTGACATATTGCTGGATCTTGCGCATAATGACTCCAGGAAGTGAGCAGGTCGGGAGGGACTCGAACCCCCAACCAACGGTTTTGGAGACCGTGACTCTACCAATTGAGCTACCGACCTATTCGGACTTCCTTACTTGGTTTCCTTGTGAACAGTATGCTTGCGGCAGAACGGGCAGTACTTCTTGTACTCCACGCGGGAGGGGTGAAGACGCTTGTTCTTGTCGCAGTCATAGTTGCGCTGATTGCATTCGGTGCATTCGAGCGTGATGAGTTCTCTGGGCATTTTATTATCCGATTACTTGATGATTTCGGTTACGGAGCCAGCGCCAACGGTACGGCCACCTTCGCGG
>SAMEA3663015__coassemble_637_pt1 | contig 12811 bp, 10 predicted proteins | sample SAMEA3663015__metabat2_low_PE_034 | metagenome-assembled genome bin SAMEA3663015 (sample SAMEA3663015) | pig gut metagenome | biome: pig gut; feature: pig-associated habitat; material: faeces | place: France | collected 2012 | reverse complement strand
GGACTAGTGGCTCTCACTTCTCCGGACTGGCGGCTCCGCCGCTCCGGAATAATCAAATATGATATTCAAGCGTCCGAAATACTGAAGGATATTGTCAAGCCGCATTTCGACGACGACGGAATTTTAGTTGTCGGCTTACTGGATTTTTTGATGCAAGCGGAATGGAACGCCTGAGTGACGTTTTAGGCGTTCCCCGCTGGCGCGGGTCGGGCTGTCGCGTTATCGCGAATCAAGTTCCCTGAGCCAGCCGAAGGGGTGATTCGCGTCCGTTCAGCCTCGGCTCTTTACAATCGCCGAGTCCGAACCCTACGGGCATCCATCCCTAACGCGAAGAGAGCCAATTAAAGTGTTTTTGTCAAATCCACTGCTTTTTGCAATGTATCGGCCAAAAGTTTTTGGGTTGTAGGATCGTCAATTTTTACATTTGGATTGATTTTGCTATCAAGAGTCAGCAATTCAAGCTCGCGAACAGTCGGATCGTAGCCTTCATGTGTAAAGGTTATGGTTTTCGCTGTAGGGAAGACTACACGAACGTCGGCTATTTCCTTATCAGTCAAATCATTTTTTTGGTAATTAGTCTTTGATGGATCAATTTTAAGAAATTCAATGGAAACGTGGTCTATTGGCGAATGTGTTGAAAGAACTAGGTTGACTCTATAGCATCTATAGTCAATAGAATAATAAACTTCATCTTTGGGCATGCACCCAGCCTTAATACCACTCGGCGAAGGGTTGTCTTCACACTTTGATATTGAAACACCTGTCATATTATGTATGCCAGCAAGGGCAAACACATTATAAGCACATTGATCTTGAGTAGAATGCTGCGGATTCATATCTCCCGTATACCACTTTTTTACCATATACAAGCACCTTTTGTTTGTTTAATGACACTTGTTAATTTGAGTTCTTGAGGCAACGAACGCTTTTCCCTCCGTCCTTACCAGAGCCTTCTGTGGAGACTCTCACCCAGTCAGCTGCTAGTACCAATACTCTGGCGTCAGAGTTGCTAAACTCAGTAGAAGTCCAGAAAACAGCACTGGCACCGAGGTTGTAGAAATTGCTACAGTGGAAGTACCCGCAGGTGCCAGCAGGGAGCGCGGAGAAACCGTATGCATCGGTCGCATCAGGCCAATTCGCAAAGTCCTTCGCCTGCATGGCGTAGTGGGGGGTATTCCCCATAGCGGAATAGAGCGTTTTCCATTCGCCGCTACTGGGCAGGTGCCAGCCTTCGGGGCAAATTCCACGAACGGGGTAAGCGGGCGAACAGGCTTTGCCCCAACCACAATTTTTCCCATTGGTAGAGAATATTCCGGCACTATCCATTGCAGCTGCCCATGAGTAAAGACGGCCATACTTTGCACAGCTGTCCAAACTGTTGTTGTTGCACCAATTTCGACCTTTCATACCAGGATATTCAACAGTGTCTGCATAGTCAAGGTTTTTTGCCATCCAAATTTGCGAACCGATGGTTACCATCCTGTATTTTTTTTGATCTCTATCATCTATGAAATACATTTCAACAGACCCCGTCCACAGGCTATTTTTACAAGTATAGACAGAATCCCGTCCTTCAGATATTTGCCTTCTTATTTTCTCATTTTCCGTATAACTTACGCATCCTTTGTTCAAGGATATTTCCTGTTTATTGGAGACTCTAAATACGCCTGCATCGCAAACATATTTGTTTGCAGTAATTATTCCACCAGCAACAATTGAACCATCTGTTAAACAGGTCTTGCCATACGTATCGTATTCCAAAGGAGTCGCCGTTGTCCAAGTTTTTGACTTGCAGATGTAATATGTGCCGCCATTTTCAGCAACCACGCCTTCGCGGGCAGTAGTGCATACGCCTAAAGCGATTTCTTGGTCATTGGCGGCGGCTCTCCACGTGCCATTTTCGTAAACATAATACTTGTCCTTATTAACAACGCCAGCCTTCACATCGCCTTCTACGCCCTTTAATCCATAAGTGTCATATTCCAGCGCAGTCGCGGTAGCCCAAGCGTTATTCCTGCAGATGTAGTACGTTCCACCATACTCGCTTACCACGCCAGCATTACTTGTTCCGCAAAGGCCGATGGCGGTTTCCCTTTCAGAAACTTCCCACTTAGTGCCGTTGTAAACATATATGGAGTCTGTTACATTGCCTTTCTTGAACTCGCATGTTTTACCTGTAGCCCATTCGTAAGTGTCCTTCTGGAAGGTGGTCGCGGAATCCCACTGGCTGCCGTTACAGATAAAATACTTGTTGTAATTCTTGCTCAACTTGTTGCTGTTCGGAGCAACGACATCCTTACGGTTGACAGAGCATCCTCCCAGCCCATATACGTTGTTCCAATAGATGTCCAGGTAGGTCTCGTAAGCGGGGATATCCAGGATATTCCAGCTTTTCACGGAAGCCTTAATGGTGCTGTAATTGAAGTCATAAGCCCAGTCCGCCATGGATGCCTTTGTCTGCAAGTCATTCCATTCGCCGTCGGTCTTGATGTCAGCAATGAACTTGTCTATGGTGTTTTGAATTTCGGCATCGCTACGGTTGCCCATGACCAGCGCCGAAATCGCAAGGAGGGTTGCATTGCCCGCGCTGGTGGTCGCGCTCACGCCTTCATTCTGGAAAATGGCGAAGTCCTCGGAATAGGTCACGGCGGTCGCAAATTCAAATGCCGTCATGATTTCTTGCGCTGCCTGCTTTTTCGCGGCATAGACGCTGTAGCCCATCTCCTGCACCAGATAAAGAGCACGGTCGTATTCCAGGTGGGTCAACAGGTTGATGTTTACGTCTGTCCGTTCTTCAGAAAAGTCGGTCAAGGCACGGAGCGTCATGGAATCGGCGGACCATTCGCCCGTTACCTCGTTCCTGTAAAGGCCGCGGACTTCAAGCTTTGCGTAGGGGTAAGCGAGGCTCACCTTAGGAATCACGAAGTCGCCCTTGTTGCTGGAGATTTCGTCCTTGTAAACAGTTCCAGAAGGGGTCAGGTTCTTCTTCAACTCATACAGATTCAGAGGCGAGCCGAACTTGAAAGGCCCTTTCTGCGCTACACCCGTTACGGAAATGTTCTCCTGGACAAAGCCTTCGGGTGTATCCGTATCACTGTCGGAGGAACTCGGGTCAGTCTCATCGGTGGATCCCGTCCCCTTACTGCTGCTGGACGTAGTGTTGGAATCTGTTTTGCCAGAGGACATATCCGATGAGACTTCGCTCAGGTCCACCCAAGAGTTATTTTTGCAAAGGTAGTCCGTCAACTTTTCGGCGACATAGACCGTATCGCCCTCGCGTTCGCTGGTGCAACGCCCCATGTCGACAAGTGTCGCCACTTCGCGGCCATCATCGGCCCCTTCGGCTGGTTCAGAGCCCTTGGCCCCCGAACCGCTGTCTCCCCCGCAGGCGGCAAGGAGAAGAGAGAACGCTGCAGCAAAGTACACCTTCTGCAGTCCTGAGACGATTCGCGTGTTGTTTCTTTTGTTGGCGGTCATGTACTACCCCACTTGGAAAATTGCCAATTTAAACTTTAGTCCTTGAGACAACGGACAGAAAAACCATAATCCTTGCCGTTAGCAAACCAATCTGCGTTTTGACTGCTGTAATACACGCTTACGCGATTTGAGTAGATTCCATCTTTTTCCGTAGCACTCCATAGAAAGGCCCCATTGAGGCCTTCGAGAAAGCTTCCATTATGTTTACGGTAACCGGCTGGGAGTGCCGTAAAACCGTATTCGTTAGTGCCGTTGCCATCATCGTTCCAACCACTAGTGGATTTCAACATGGAACCAGCTATAGATTGTCCACCCACAGCTGAGAGCAACGTCTCAAATTCAGTCTTTGTAGGCAGATGCCATCCTTTCGGGCAAATCCCCTGAACAGGATAGGATGGTTTGCAAGTTGTATTGTAACCACAACTTTTTCCTTTGGTGCTGAAGGTTCCTGCACTATCCATGGCTGCGGCCCAGGTGTAAAAACGGCCGTATTTGGTACAATTATTCGCATTGTTGTTGTAACACCAGTTTCTTTTTTTCATACCGGCGTATGTTGCACTGTCCGAGTAGTTCAGGTTCTCCGCCATCCAGGTTTGTGTCCCGATAACGATTGTCTTGTAAACCTTTTTATCCCTTGAATCGGTTAAGGTTCCGTAAACCAATTCTGTAGAACCTTGCCATAAACCGCCATTGCACAAATACACGGAATCTTTCGATGCTGAAATGTGCTTTCGAATAATGTTTTCCTCTGTGTAGCTCACGCATCCTTTATTCAAAGAATTTTCCTGTGAGCTTGCTGTCCTGAACGTTCCTGCATCACAGACATACTTGTTTTCGGGAATAACACTTCCGTCTACAATGGTGCCGTCCGTTAAACAAGTCTTGCCATAGGTGTCATACTCAGTCTCGGTAGCGTCGTCCCAGGCATTATCGCGGCAGATGTAATAGGCCTCGGCATATTCGCGCACCTCCCCCGCATTATTGCTTACACAAAGCCCGATAATAGTTTCCCTTTCAGACACTTCCCACTTAGAGCCATTATAAACGTATATGGTATCCGTCACGTTACCTTTTTTCAATTCTCCGTTTTCGCCTGAAGTCCATCCATAGGTGTCCTTTTGAAAGGTGGACGCCCTTGTCCAGGAACTTGAAAGGCACACATAATAAACGTTCCCGTATTCTTCAATGTCGTTTTCGTTTGTCTCTCCGCAAGTACCTAAAATGACATTAAGAATTGCTTCTTCGATGTTAATATCTGTTTTCTGATTTCCGCAAACTAGCGTTACGGTGTTGTTGTCGTTTTCTATTGTACATCCCTCCCCGGTATCGCCTTTGTCACCCTTCTCGCCTTGTACACCTTGTTCACCAGTGTCGCCCTTGTCACCTTTCTCACCTTGGATGCCTTGAACACCTTGAATTCCCTGTGTGCCAGGGACTCCGTTTGCTCCATTTAGAACAGTGCCGATGGAATCTCCGTTGCACAGGATTTTAAAGCCGCTCCCATCGGGCAAGGCTTCTGCGGAGCACGTGAAGTCATCCATGACCTTTTCAAACGTGGCGAACCACGTACCGTCGACGCAAATGCGTGGAGAGGCTTCGTTCTTTACAAGAACCTGCTCGCCCTGATTTTCCAGAGTACATTCGGGAAGGTCGGCGACGCTTGCCACCACCTGGGTCCTGTCTTGCATGACCTGCGTGATATTTTCCTTGGTCACGTCGTCACCGCAGGCGGTGAGAATTGCCATGGATCCTATCGCCACTACGTGGCTCCAGGGTGACAGGCGGGTAAATACCGCAAATGATTGCTTCATAGCCATGACGGCCTCCATCGGTTAAAACCTGTGGAGTTTCGCCTTGTCCCTGGAAAACACGACCCCGATTTTGTATAAAAAAGGGGTGCGGGTTCGTTGCGTTTACCTAAACGGGGCTCTAGACTTGCCTCAAACCGATAAACGCAAACGTCCCGCGCCCCGAAAGGGCGACACGACTGCATGAAAGCATTCTTCTCATTGGATCCTATCGCCTTCGGCTCCAGGATGACAGCGAGCATTGACGCCCAGATAAGCAGTTTGTCGAAACACGCCCAACGGAACCATACAGGTATGGCTCCATAAACGCGTTCACGCGAGCGTTCGCCTTGTCCTCGGTTTTAGAAACTGTCTAGATTTCGTTTAGAGGGCAAGAGCAAAAACTCTCAATATTTTCAATCCAAATATAACTTAAATGCGGGCCAAACGCACCAAAAATTTACAAAAAGAGCGAATTTGGGCTAAAAAAAGGATATTTCGTTCTTTTAAGTGACATTTTCTAGATTCTGGGGTGTTTAACAGGGGAAAGTTTTATAGAAGAACATTTCTTTTGGATGGAGACACAATGAGAAAAGTTGTCATCTTGAATGCGAGCCCGCGCAAAGACGGAAACATCAGCCAGATGCTGAATATCATGGGTGATACCTTGTTTGAAAAAGGCACCGAGGTAACAATCATTGATGTCTGCAAGTTGGAATTTCGCTCGTGTATCGGTTGCATGAAATGCCGTAGCACTCACGATTGCGTGATGCCGGAAGACGACGCGAAACGGATTCTGCGCATGGTGCAAGAATGCGACGCCCTTGTGGTCGGTTCGCCTTGCTATTGGGGCAACATGACCGGGCAACTCAAAATGCTTTTCGACCGTTGGGTTTACGGCATGATGGACCACAGCGAACGCGATTACCCGATTCCACTGTTAAAGGGAAAGAAGGCCGTCATTGTTACGACATGTACTACCCAATGGCCATTCAACCTGATTTTCAAGCAGTCGGCGGGGACTGTACGCGCGCTCAAGGAAATCCTCTGCTGGAGCGGATTCAAGATTGCAGGTGTGATTCAAAAAGGCGGAACCCATAAGCGAAATGGCCTTACGCCCAAAGAAATTGCCAAATGCAAGAAGATTGCCTTGTCACTAGGTTCGCATTAGAAACTTATTCCGCTTCTTGCTGCAGCTGCGGAATCATTTGCGAAGACCATTCCTCGAAATCGTCAGCTTCGATATGGTCGCGAGCCTGCTGCATCAGGTGCAAATAGAAATGCAGGTTGTGGGTGGTGGAAAGCGTCCAGCCGAGGGGTTCCTTGCTCTTGAATAGGTGGCGCAGGTAGGAGCGGCTGTAGTTGCGGCAACAGTAGCAGTCGCATTCCGGGTCCAGCGGCGCATTGTGCTGGTGTGCGAACTTGGCATTCTTGTAGCGGAGCACTCCCCTGCTGGTGTAAACGAGACCATCCTGGGCGTTTTTCGCGGGCAAAATGCAGTCGAACATATCGACCCCGCGCTTGATAAGCGAAAGCAGGTTCCAGGGCGTGCCCACCCCCATCACGTAGCGGGCGCGGTCTTCGGGCAAGTAGTTTGTGCAAAAATCCGCAATTTCGTACATAGTTTCTACGGGTTCACCAACAGAGAGCCCGCCCATGGCGTAGCCGTCGGGAGCGAGTTCCTTGAGTGCCTCGATGGACTTTTTGCGGAGTTCCTTGTGCATGCCGCCCTGCACGATTCCGAAAATGAATTGCGGGTAGCCGTGGAGTGGCGGATTTTCGCTGAGCCACTCCATGGCGCGGCGGGTCCATTTGAGCGTCAGGTTCAGCGAGTGCGAGGCCTCCTCGACGGTGCTCGGGTAAGGTGTGCATTCGTCGAAGGCCATGATGATGTCGGCGCCGATTTCGCGCTGGGCCTGCATCACGGATTCGGGCGTAAACTTGTGGCGGCTTCCGTCCAACAAGCTCTTGAATTCCACGCCGTCTTCAGTAATGTGGCGAAAATCCTTGAGGCTCCACACCTGGAATCCGCCGCTGTCCGTGAGCATGGGGCCGTTCCAGCCCATGAACTTTTGCACGCCGCCCGCTTCGGCAATGAGCTTGGTGCCCGGGCGCAGGTACAGGTGGTACGTATTCGCGAGAATGATTTGCGCCTGCATTTCGCGGAGGTCCCGGGTTGAAAGACCCTTCACGCTCGCGAGCGTGCCCACCGGCATAAAAATCGGTGTTTCAACGACGCCGTGGGCCGTGCGGATTCGTCCGCGGCGAGCCTTGCTGCGGTCGCTTGTCTTTAGGAGTTCAAAGGGATTCTCGTTCACAAAAACAAATGTAGTAATATTGGCTTTAACACTTTTGCATACTTCATATATTAGTTCGGCAAGTCCGCATTGCACGACAAGCGCATTTTTGCTACATTTACCGCGTTCAAAATTATAAACCAAGGATTAAAAATGAGCAAGACTTACAAGATTGCAGTTCTCCCGGGCGACGGTATCGGCCCCGAAGTCATGAAAGAAGCTGTCCGCGTGCTGGACGTGGTTTCCAAGAAGTTCGGCTTCGACGTGAACGCCGAATGGGCAAACGTCGGTGGCGCTGCTTACGATGAAAGCGGTTCCCCGCTGCCGGAAAGCACCCTCAAACTGGGCGAAGCTTCTGACTGTATTCTTTTCGGTTCCGTGGGTGGCCCGAAGTGGGAACACCTCCCCCCGAACCTGCAGCCGGAACGCGGCGCACTTCTGCCGCTCCGTAAGCACTTCAAGCTTTTCTGCAACCTCCGCCCGGCCCGCGTCTACAAGGAACTCGCAGGCGCTTGCCCGCTCCGCGCTGACATCGTCGGTGACGGTTTCAACATCCTTACCGTTCGTGAACTGACTGGTGACGTTTACTTCGGTCAGCCCAAGGGCCGCGAAGGCGTTCCTGGCTCCAAGGAAGAAATCGGTTTCGACACCATGAAGTACAGCCGCTACGAAGTGGAACGCATCGCCCGCTTCGCTTTCGATGCAGCCATGCTCCGCAACAAGAAGGTAGCCTCCATCGACAAGGCCAACGTTCTTACCACTTCCGTCCTGTGGCGTGAAGTCGTGAACGAAGTCATCAAGGACTACCCGGAACTGACTCTCGAACACCTCTACGTGGACAACGCTGCTATGCAGCTCCTGAAGCGCCCGCGCGAATTCGACGTGCTCCTCTGCCCGAACCTCTTCGGCGACATCCTTACCGACGAATGCGCCATGCTCACGGGTTCCATGGGCCTCCTCCCGTCCGCTTCTATCGCCGAAGGGAGCTTCGGTCTGTACGAACCGGCCGGTGGTTCCGCTCCGGACATCGCAGGCAAGGGTATCGCTAACCCGCTGGCACAGATCCTCTCCGTGGCATTGATGCTCCGCTACACCTTCAAGGAAGAAGAAGCAGCCAAGGCTATTGAAGCTGCCTGCGAAAAGGTGATTGCCCAGGGCTTCCGCACAGGCGATATCTACCAAGAAGGCTGCACCAAGGTCGGCACCACCGGCATGGGCGACGCTATAATAGCCGCTTTGGCTTAATGCTGGAACTGCATCTCCGGCAAGCCAAAGTTCTCGCCACCACGGCTCGTTAAGACGAGCCGCTTGTGGCTCACAGAGAACCTTAGGTAATTGCAAATCACGCCCCGCAAGGGGCTTTTTCTGAAATTCGCTTCCAAATTCTTCACTGGATCCCGTTCGCCACTTCGTGGCTCTAGGATGACAATTTGACGACCTACTTCCTACCGCCTCTACTTTCCACCACCTACTTCCCACAGTCTACCTCCTACTAAACCATGCTCAACACAACTCTCTGCTACATCGAACAAGACGGCAAGTACCTACTGCTCCACCGCGTCAAGAAGAAAAACGACATCAACAAGGACAAGTGGATTGGCATTGGCGGCAAGTTCGAGGAATGGGAATCTCCCGAGGACTGCATCAAGCGCGAGGCTCTCGAAGAAACGGGCCTCACGCTGATTCGCCCGAAGTACAGAGGGATAGTCACCTTCATTAGCGACGGCATGGACCAGACCGAATTCATGCACCTGTTCACGGCGACTGAATTCACTGGCACCCTCAAGGAATGCGACGAGGGCACGCTCGAATGGATACCCAAGGAAAACGTGGCCAAACTCCCCCACTGGGATGGCGACTTAATATTCCTGGCGCTTCTCGAACGTGGCGAACCATTTTTCTCGCTCAAACTTACATACAAAGGAAATTCGCTCACCCAAGCCCTGCTGAACGATGAGCCAGTCATCCTTGAAAGGTTTTTAAAACATTTTTGCAAGTGATGTTTCTCGCACTCTGCATTGCGATTCGTGTAAAAGGCAAGGAATTAAATTGCATTTTTCTGCGCAATTTCAGCAACAACAACTAAATAAGTGTAAATATTTTTGTATTTTTTACAAAAAAAGTTTATTCCAATTAAGATTTTATTTTCTATCTTATTGGCTACTCCAAACCACCCCCTAGCAGAGTGCATGGCAAACCGTGTACTCTGCTTTTTTTACAAGGTCTATAGAGGCTCTCTTTTTTGTCAATAAGGGAGTGGCAACGCGAAGCGTTTACCATTTAGCAAGGGCAGCCCTGACTATTATCGGCACTGCGTAAGCAGTTACCATTTAGCAAGGGCAGCCCTCTATATTGTCGGCAACGCGAAGCGTTTACCATTTAGCAAGGGCGTTCGTGATAATCAAATCCTGCATTTTTTCGATGGCGCGGGTCTGACCGTGACGGTCTTCAGTTTCATTCGCCTGCACATCGTAAGTGCCTTCGGCACTCAGCGACTTGGATTCGTAAATAACACGTTCCTTTACGTTGTCGTAAAACTTGACACTTACGCGAATCGTCACGCGGTAGGTTTCCACGTCACTGGAACTGTTATAGTTTTCCGGCTTATTTGTATAGCTCAAGAGAGTCATTTCGAAATCAGCATTGGCATTGTCGTTGACGACACGCACGCCGCCCGCATTCTTTCGGAACATTTCGAGCACCCCGGCGCGGATGTTGTTGGCCAGCACCGGGTCAAGCGTCTTGTCTTCGACTTCGTGAATCTTGACCGTTTTGATATGGCTTGGGAGCGTCGATGCCGTAAAGCTATAGCAACCACTCAAGAGCCCCGCAAACAGGGCTGCCGCTACAAAACAAAGTAAACGAGACATATACCTAGAAAACATACCTCAAATTTAAAAAAAACACCCCCAGAGGGAGTGTCCTTAAAGCAACAAATCTGTTAATTCCTAGAGCGATGTCTTGAAAGTCCTAGATGACCATCTGGTCGATAATCTGCACCACCCATTTAGTATCCTTGTCTCCCTGGATATCCCACGTACTCATCCCCGTAGCACCCCTCGGATAAACAACGACAAAGCCCGCCGTATCAGCAACCGTTTCCCAATGGGTATTGTTCTGCTGGTAATTCGGGTCCTGTTCCATGCCGTGCAGAGAAAGAAGCAACGGACTCTTCGGTGCAAGATTTGACGATGCATAGACATGAATGTCTCGGCCCGAAACAGACACCTTTTTGTAGTCATTGATGGTTTTTCCGCCGCCGTTGCCACCCCAGTTCCCCCACTGGGCAAAAGACAACACCGAAATTTAATACGCACTCTATTTTTCCGCTTTTTTAATTCTGAAATCCGAACTCCGAATTCCGAATTAACTATCTTTAACTCGTAAAATTTTTATCATCCGAGGCATAAAATGCTTGACATCAAGAAAATCCGTGAAAATCCGGAATACTACATTGCTGAAACCGAAAAGAAATATACGACTGTAAGCCTTCGTGACGTGCTGGCAGTCGATAACGAACGCCGCCCGCTCCTCACCGAAGTCGAACGCCTCAAGAGCGAACGCAACGTCCAGTCCAAGAAGATTGGCGAACTCAAGAAGAAGGGCGAAAACGCCGACGAAGCTCAAGCCGCTACGCGCGAACTCGGCAACAAGATCGACGAACTAGACAAGAAGCTCAAGGAACTCGACTACAAGCAGACCGAAATGCTCATGCACGTGCCGAACATCGCTCCGCGTTCTCCGGAAGGCAAGGACAGCTCGGATAACGTTGTTGAAAAAGACGGTCCGATTCCGGCCGACTACTACACCAAGAACGACGACTTCGCCCGCGTTGACCACAAGACTTTGGGCGAACGCCTCGGCATTTTCGACTTCGAACGCGGTGCCAAGATTTCCGGTTCCGGCTTCCCGGTCTACCGCGGTCTCGGCTCTCGTCTCGAACGCGCCCTCATCCAGTTCTTCCTCGACGAACACCAGAAGGCTGGCTTCGAAGAATTCACTCCTCCGTACCTGGTAACCCGCAACACCATGCGCGGCACGGGCCAGCTCCCGAAGTTCGAAGAAGACATGTACCGCTGCGACAAGGACGACGACCTGTTCCTCATCCCCACTGCAGAAGTGCCGCTGACCAACCTCTACTCCGGCGAAGTGATTCCGGAATCTGAACTCCCGAAGCGCATCTGCGCTTACTCCGCCTGCTTCCGCCGCGAAGCCGGCTCCTACGGCAAGGATACCCGCGGACTGCTGCGCCTGCACCAGTTCAACAAGGTCGAAATGGTTTACTTCGCTCACCCCGAACACAGCTACGAAGACCACGAAGAACTCACCCGCTTCGGCGAAAAGCTCCTGGAAAAGCTCGGCCTCCCCTACCACCGCTTGGCCCTCTGCAAGGGCGACCTCGGTTTCGGTGCCGCCAAGTGCTATGACCTGGAAGTCTACGCTCCGGTCGAAAAGAAGTGGCTCGAAGTAAGCTCCTGCTCAAACTTCGAAGACTACCAGGCACGCCGCGCCAACATCAAGACGAAGATTAACGGCAAGAACGTCTACGTCCACACGCTGAACGGTTCTGGCCTTGCCACTCCGCGCGTGATGGTCGGCATCTGCGACAACTACCAGCAGAAGGACGGCTCGCTGTTGATTCCTGAAGTGCTGAGGCCGTACATGGGTGGCATGGAACGCATCGAGCCCAAGAAGTAATGCGACAAGGGAGGGCTCGCCCTCCCTAAGACCCTCCCGGCACTTAATAATCCGCGTCGTTCAAGTTGAAATCTTGTGGTTGGCGCGGATTATTTGCGTGGGCACCTTCGGTGCAAACCGACAAGGGAGGGCACGCCCTCCCTAAGACCCTCCCGGACTTCGGCAAATTAAGTTTGTCTTGCGCATACGCATTGCGTATGCGTTTTATTTATTTTTTTCTTAAAATCTTTGCTTTTATTTCCCTTCAAACTTGTTACTTTTTTTATATTTCAGTCCAAATTAAACACATCTCTCATGGAGAATCCATAATGAACATTAAGTTGCTTACCCTCGCTACCGCTGTCGCTGTTTCTGCTGCTGTCGCACAGGACTACGACGAGTACGAAGAATCCACCACCGAAGCTTCCTCTGAAGCCGTTCAAGAAGAATCTGAACCGGAACCGGCTCCCGTTGCTACCGCTCCTCAAGTTGCCCCGCAGACGACGCCCGTTTTCCAGGAATCGGCTCCTGTTGAACAGCCCGCTGCAGCTCCGGCACAGGGCCTGAACATTC
>SAMEA3663015__coassemble_632_pt1 | contig 12823 bp, 9 predicted proteins | sample SAMEA3663015__metabat2_low_PE_034 | metagenome-assembled genome bin SAMEA3663015 (sample SAMEA3663015) | pig gut metagenome | biome: pig gut; feature: pig-associated habitat; material: faeces | place: France | collected 2012 | reverse complement strand
ATCCGACCAACCTGTCGTCGTTTTTTTCAAAACGGATGTTGTCGGTCGACGAAGAACCCGCCGCAATGGACAGATGCAACGCAAGACCAAAACGGGCAACTCCCGTATAGGAGAGATCGAGGCCGTAGTTAATCAAGTCAATTTTATTGCCGCGAGACTTGTACTGTTCCACAGGAACCGTCGCACCGACACCCCACAAGTGCGTCCAGGTCTTTTCGGCGGCAGGAGCGTTAACGGGAGCGGGAGCAGAGGCGGCGAAAACCGTAGCGGAAGATTCGGCAACCGGCCCTTCGGCAGGCTGGGAGACGGGAACGGCGGTTTGAGCAATAGGCTCAGCCATTTCGGCAGAGGCGGCAGGCTCCACCACTTCAGCAGTCTGTGTTGCCGGTTCTGCAGAAGCCGTTTCGGCGGACTCAGTGACCGGAGTTGCGGGTTCCACCACTTGGGCAGCAGAGTCGGTGACCTTGGCTGCCGTGTCGGCGGTTACAACCGTTTCCTGAGCAAAAACGGTTGCGCAAGCAATTAATGCAGACACGATAATTCTTTTCATTTTTTTCCTTATTCCTCACTGAAGATAATATATTTTTACAAGGAATGCAATAAAAAAATTTCATGTTCAGCATCATTTTCCACCATCATTCTCGTAAGATTTCCGTAGTATGACAATGCCCGAAACTCGCGAGTATATTATATTTTACATAGAAAAAGAGGTGCTTCAACGAATTTCAAATGCCTGTGTTTACAAAGTTATCAGCGCAGGTCCCCCGTTCATAGTGCCGAGGCAATTACAAAAAAGGGTGTGTTTATGAATTTTATGAAGAATACGCAGAGCGGATGCTCGTTCCGAAAAGGCAAGGTACGCCCCGTAATCGCATTGTCTATCGCCATGGCCTTTGCGGCCTGTAGCAGCGACACCATCGAGAGTACTGCTGCCGAAAACGAGAGGTTCGCGATACCACTCGAAAGCTATGCTCCGGCATTCCTAAAAAAGGGCGACAAGATTGCATTGCTTTCTCCTTCGTACACCACCCCCGATTCCAACATCCAGAAAACGGCCGATGTCATTAGGGAATGGGGCTTCGAACCGGTTATCGGTAAAAATGTCGACAAGCTCGATGCAGGCAAATTCGCAGGCACCGTCGAAGAACGCGCAAGCGACTTTAGGGCCGCACTCAAGGATACCAGCATCAAGGCGATTCTCTGCAACCGTGGCGGCTACGGCACCATCCAATTGGTGGACCTCATCGACCCGAAGCTCATCCAGGAAAATCCCAAGTGGGTCATCGGTTACAGCGACATCACCACGCTGCACGCCATGCAGACCAAGGCGGGAATCGCGAGCATTCACGGTACCATGAGCTCAAGCATCGCAAAGACCGGTGGCGACGAAGACAACAGCAAGCTCCTGCGCGACCTTCTCAAGGGTGATGTTCCCGTATACAAGGTTCCTTCGCACAAGTATAACCAGAACGGGACCGCCAAGGGCATTCTCGTGGGCGGCAACATGTCGACCTTCGTCCCTCTCATCGGCGCATCCGACATCGACGTATTCCAGAACGAAGGCATCATCCTCTTTATGGAAGAAATCGGCGAAAACCTGCGCAACATTGACCGCATGTTCTACTCGATCGAACTGCACGGTGTCATGGAAAATGTAAAGGGCGTTATCCTCGGCGAATTCGTGGATTCCGGTACCGACCTCGACTACGAAAGCGCCGAGGCCATGCTTTCCAAGTACCTGAAAAAATACGACATTCCCGTAATGTGCGGATTCCCGGCGGGTCATGACGACGTCAACCTTCCAATCGTGATGGGAGCTGAAGTTCAGATGAAAGTCACCGACGACGGTGCAATGCTTGCCTTTGACATTGGCGGCACGCGCAAGGAAGTTGATACGGAAAAGCTCACCCCGAAGGAAGCCCTTTCCAAGGCGCTGCTCAAGATGCTCGCCGGAAAGATTTTCGAGATTGAAGAGTAGTTTTTAAAGGATTTATAAAATGGCTAATGGATTGCATTGCGCCCTGCGAGGCTATGGCTCCAGTACATCAAAGGTTCCACCTTGCTCAACGACGACAACCCCATAGTACGCTTGTTTAATGCGGACGGCGGCAAGATTTCTGCGAAGGTCTACGGCTCCCCCTGAAGCGGAAAGACCCCGTGTTACAAGAACGAAGTCGTCGACGTCGGTGGATTCATCCTGCTTTCGCAGGCTCCGTATAACAAGATTTTTTCCTTAAAGGGAGTCGCTGCCTACGCCGCACTTGTTCCCTGCATTTCGGGAATGCGCTGGGACAAGGAAATTGCAAACGGAATCCACCAAACCGAAAACGCCCTGGCCACCCATGTTCCCGTATGGCACCCGGAATGCCTGCCAGACGAAACCGCAGCAAAACTTTGCCCGGAAACTATCGCATGATTTCCGATGATGTCATCCTGTCCGAAGCGATCCGACTCGTTCAAGACGGAGTCTGCGTGACCTTCCCCGTAAACGGGCGGAAACCCTTGGCGAATGGACTGTAGATTCCCTCGCCGAAGTTCTGCTGAACGAATACGAAGTTTCCCCTGAACAGGCCAAGGCCGATGTCATCGCGATTGTCGGCGAATGGCAGAAGGTCAACGAGGTCGAATGAAATACGCCCGTTACCTGTGGCAGGCGCTGCGGGGTTTCCGCACAAGCATCGCCATTCGGATTTTGGCGGGAACCGGGCGCGTTGCGCTCGGATTGCTGATGGTATGGTTGAGCAAGCGTTTTATCGACGAAACCATCCGAACGGGCTCCCGAGACGACATTGCACGCATGATGGCGTTCCTGGTGCTGACCATGGTAGGCGCTATCGTCCTTAGGCTCGTGTACTACTATATGACCGCTTCCGCCATGGTGAAAAAGTCGAACGCCCATCGACTGGTAGGAGCGTTCCTACTGATGCGCTGGTTCGACGCACGGTTGGCGTGGGCGCTGTTGCTGCTGACACACATAGTCATCGTTGTCGGCAAGCTGATTGCGCGCAAGCTCCGCAAAATGACGCTTGAAATCCGCAACAAGCTCCGCCGCTACTTGCATTCGGCATGTTCCTTGGCAGAATCAAGTTCGCACCAATTTCTGCATATCGATGTCTTGAATTCCAGCTTGACCTTGATTTTGCCGTCTGCAGGTTTCTCGCTATCACCTAGCTGAAATTCGTTGCAGATTTTTTCGACCTCGCGTTGGAGGATACTTGACTTTTGGTTCATCAGGTAATAGCGACTCACAAGTGCGCTCTTGCACTGGTCATATTCCGGCCAGCCGCGGTCGGCACACCAGTTCCACAGATAATCCTTGCAGTTGTTCTTCTCGGGATCTTCAAGGCATTCCTTTTCAAGTTCCGAACAATCCGCGATATGGTTACTTTCAAAGCCGCTAGCGGCGCAATAACGTTTGAGACCATCGGCATACGCATTGGACTTTTCCTTTTCATCCATCGAATCGGGCAAGAAGATTGACCAGCTGGCCGTATCGAGCATCATGGCGGCCTTCACGTTGGAAGCGTAGCACTTTTTCAAGTCCTTGTTGTAGACCGTATCCCGGTATTGTTCATAGGCATGCGCATTCGCCGAAATCAAGTCTTCGTAACCGTGCAAGTCAGACCACCCTGCACACGCGACATCCTGGAAGAGCCTGCATCCACGGGAATCCCAGGATTTTTCCAAATTGTCGCAGTTGTAATCGGCCACATGACTGAAGTTCACGCCCTCCCCCTTCACATTCAAGTTAACATGCGAGACGGCTATTCCAGTAAAAACCCCCATGCCGTTTTCGATATTCGACTCGGGAACGACGCGTGAATCGGATACGGATTCCTTCACCTTTTCCACGTAATCCACATAGGCGCGGTCCGTCGCATACAGGTCAACAGAGACTTCGCCAATAGGCAGCATCATGTTCATCAGGTAGAGCGTATCCAGGTTATTGAACCCGGCAATCCAACGATTGAGCGTATAGCCGTAATTTTGTTGCGTTTCCAGCGGGTCATGCATTGAAATGCCGCGGTACCCCGACGAATCTGCATCGGTCATTCCCTTGAACATCTGGTTGAACGTCGTCTTCACCGATTCCCCGTTTTCCATCCCGTAATTCAAGACCGAGAGGACTCCGCCCACCGTGTTGTCAAACTCCAGGGCACACTTGAAGAATTCCATATCCATCGGGAATTCCAGGAACTTGACGGAAAAATTCGCCGACCTTCCAAAGCCCTTATTGACATCGTAATTTTCGTTCGCCTTCCACACATAGCTCCCGTCACGCAAAGGCACGTTCATTCCCTTGATTTTCACGCCATTCGGAATTGTCGCGACTGCCTTGTACCTGGATTTTGCCCGGTGTCCCAAGCTGTCCCACTCAAAGTAGGCGTTCATCGTATAGGATTCACCCGCGACACCTTCAAAAAGACTATTGGTAAAGCAGTTGTCACCATGAAGTTCAATGGTCGTATCCACATCGCCAAGGAACGAACGCTTGAAGCGACCTTGCAGCGTGACATAGGCACTGTCGTAGAACGCAAAATCTTCCGCAGCAGTTTCGTCCAATTCGTAGACCTTCGAAAAACAGATTTCTGCATTACGGTTTTCGACCACATAGCCGTAGGTGTAAATGCCCGTGTAGATTTCACGTTCTTCCGGGGTGTATTCCCACGGACCGTGAAAATCGCTGCAGGCCACCAAGAAAAACACCGCAAGGGAACAAAGGCTCTTCCGCCATCCATCAATTTTATTTATCAATCTCCAATCATTCATAAATCAGCCTTATTTATCAACTATGGATCCCGTCAGTCGCTTCACTCCTTCCAGGATGACTGCTTCTATACATTCACCAAATTCATACCTTTAATGCAACGATGGTTTCCGCCAGTCGCTTCACTCCTTCCAGGATGACTGCTTCTATACATTCACCAAATTCATACCTTTAATGCAACGATGGTTTCCGCCAGTCGCTTCACTCCTTCCTGGATGACTGCTTCTCTACATTCATCATATTCAAATCTCTACTTCAACCATGGTTTCCGCCAGTCGCTTCACTCCTTCCTAGATGACTAAACATTCCTACTAAAAAGCCTTCTATTTAAAAATACATCTCAAAACTTAACATAATAGGCAAGAACGGGAACTGTGTAATCTCGGTCTTCTCGGGCGGGTTCTTACTCGTATCGTAGAACGTGTAGAACATGTTCTCGTGATTGGTCAAGTTGATGATGGTCCAGCTGAAGTTCCAACTGTCTTCGCGGCCGACATCGATTGCCTTTACGTCGATGCGGAAGTAATCCGACTGGCGGCCCGCATTGCGGCTTCCCGGCAGCACCACCACCTCGTCGCTATACTGCTGGTGTCCCAGTTCCTGCGACATATAGTAGCCCTTGTATTCGCTGATAGGCATTCCCGCCGAATATTTCATGATGACCGACGAACGGAAGTAGCGTCCTTTTTTCTTGTGTTTGCGGAGGGCATCCTCGCCGCCGCTCCAGTTGATTCCCATATCCATCTTGAGCGCGTAAGGCTGATGCCAACTCGGATAGTACGGTTTGGTACCGTCGTTGGTACGCATCACGCTGATACTCTGGCTCCAGTTGATCCCGCCAAACCACCAGCCTTTATCCTTGCGCAGCGAAAGTTCGTAACCGAGCGAATATCCGTCCGCCGTGCCGAAATAGTCCGCCATCACGAAATCGGACGAAGTCGTTTCCTCGTTGCTGTCGAGCTGCATCACGAACGTGTTCAAATTGTTCTGCGTCTTGTAATAGACACCCACGGTCGCATCGTAATCGTCAAGAATGCCGCGCTGGCTGTATTCCGCCGCGAACAGCCACGACGAAGCAGGATCGATATGCGTCCCCTTGGTAGTTGTCGTTGCCGGATAGTAGAATTCGTTCAATGTTTCCTGGTCGGTGTAGACAATCGAATTCAGGTACTGCAAGTAATAGCCACCGTAGAACTCAAGCGTCTTGGAATCGTCGAGGTTCACAGTCAAGGAGGCTCGGGGTTCCACGCCGAAATGTTCCGCCGCCGTCTGGTAGTTAAAGCGGAGGCCATATTGCAGCAGGTAATCAGGAGCGAGTTTCCAGGCATCCTGCACGTAGGCCACATGGTGGAATGGCTTCTGGATATCGGCGATACTGATGGACGCCATCGCTTCCTGGTAACGTTCGTAATCGTATTCCAGTTCGTAACCCAATGTCAACGTATGGTTCGGAATGCCACGGTAATTCAACCACTGCTTGCCGGCGAAGGTATACAGATACATTTCAATCGACATGAGTTCGCCGATTTTCATGGTCTGGTAGAATTCACTGAAGGCAAGCGTCGCGTTGTAATCCCAGTCCCCGTTAAAGCGGTGGTAAATGCCGAACGGAATGGCAATGTTCCCCCAATCCATATAGAGCGGGTCGAAACTCAGGCGGTCCTTGCCGATGTAATAGCTGAACTTGAAGCGCGTATCCTTGGAGAAATCATACATCATGGTCCCTTGCAAGTCCGTGAATTCATAATCCAGGCTCAGGTCAAGAAGACCGATGTAGTTACAAAAGTCAAGCACATAGCCGATGTAAGTGGTGCGGCCCGCAAAAATCCAGCGCACGGGTCCCTGATGACCTTCGGTATGGACCTGTGCAGCGAAAGTGCTGATCTTGATGCTCGACTTGCTGAACCATTCGTCGACCGTATCCTGGCCGCCTGCGCGGCCATCCATCTTGAGGACGGAACTCAGACGGTTGCCGTACTGCGCCGGGAAACCGCTCTTATAAAACTGCACATCGTCTATGCCTTCGACCAGAAAGGTGCTGAACAGTCCAAAAAAATGCACCGGCGAATAGACCACCGCATTGTCGAACAGGAAAAGGTTCTGGTCGGCGGCACCGCCGCGCACATAAATCTTGGAACTGAAATCGGAACTTGCGACTACACCCGGAAGCGCCTGGATACTCTTGATGACATCCGCTTCGGCAAGCCCCGGCATACGCTTGATGGACTTCGCGGAAACCACGGATTCGCCGGGTTTGCGCTTCGGACGGCGACGCAGCTGTACCACCACTTTCTTGAGTTCGGTCACGCGGGAATTGTCACCTTCTGCGAGGAGCGCAGCGACATTGACATCCTCTTTGGTACTGTCAGATGAATCCGAAGCGGACTGTTCTGGATCCCGTCGCTGCGCTCCAGGATGACCATCTTGAGCAATGACACTAGCGGAGTCATGCGAAACGGCATTGGAACCGTCATTCTGGAGCCCCGCAGGGGCGACGGAATCCATAGACGCATCGTCTACAAAAGCTTCGCCAAGCGCCTGCGAGAACTGGCGTTCCGCACCGATATACTTGAGTTCATAGCACTTTTCCTTCTCGGCACCGGCCGTGTCGGAATTGGTAACGCAGACATTCCAGAGCGTATCTTCGGGGAGCACGACGCTGAAGGGCGTACCGACAGTCGTTTGCAGGGCTTCGCCCGATTCCAGGATTTCGACATTCAGCTTTTCGTCTGCCGCAAAAGAGGAATCCAGCACGACGCCGTTAAAGACAATCCCCTTCGGAGCAAGGGTATCAAGCGCAAGGGAAACCGACGCGGTCTCTTGCGCCATAGCAGCGATTGCCGCCAGCAAAACGATAATGCAAATTTGAAACTTCAAACAAAATCTCGCATTCTAATTAAAAATAGCAAATAAGATAACCTTATTTGCTATTGTAACACCTGAAGGAGTAGAAAGCGTCACTTTATTTTTTTAGTAAAAAAGGAGATGCCCGCCTTCGCGGGCATGACAGCTCCGCGAACGTGACAAGTTTGCTGTTAAAACTTACCCACGGTGATGCCGGCATAGAAACCGGCCCACCAACGGCCCGCATGCTTTTCGCTGCCGAAGTCGTCGTGGTATTCAGCCCGCGGTTTCAACCACACTTTATCGGCATAGCCAATAGTTGCCCAGTTGAGCGTTCCGCCCACCGAAAGTCCGAGGAAGGGGAATACTTGTGTCGTGTAGCTCAAGCGCAGGCGGTGATGAAAGTTGGGACCATCGTCATCTTCGAATTCGACTTTTACCTCTTCGCCGTCTTCATCACACTCTACATCGAGGGTTTGCGCCGTCAGGAACATATACTCAAGCTCAAAATGGCTTCCAGATTTACCAAACTGAGTCCCTAGGCCCACACCCGTTTCATAGATATCGCTGAATTTCTTGAAATGCGATCCCTTTTCAATCAGGCGGGCGCCTTCGAAAGCGGTGAATAGATAAGGCGTACCCATGCGGAAAGACAGGCCGAACGCACCCATTTCGTTCATCGAGGCGGTAGCGCTCCATACGCCGTTACCCACAATATTGATCAGGCCTACCGGAGTCTTTTCGCAGTCACCGCAGATATTCACGAGACCAACCTGGCGGCCCGAGGCCTTGCCCGTAATGTTCAGGATACCCACTTGAGCCTTGTCGAGTTTACCCGCAATGTTCAAGGTCGAAACCTGCACGTCGGACTCACCCGCGATATTCATGGCGGCGGTCGCCTGCACATCGGATTTCTTGGCGATATTCATCGCAGCAGAGGCCTGTACATCGGATTTACCGGCAATATTCATCGCGGCAGTCGCCTGCACGTTGGATTCGCTCGCAACATTCATGGCTGCAGAAACCTGAGCCTTGGTCTTGCGGGCACAATTAATGCCTGCAGCAAGCTGCATTCCAGATAAAGTATCACCCGCATAGTTGAGAGAAGGTGAAATCTGGAAGCCCGAAGATTTGTCCTTCGTCACGTTCGCCGCTGCCGCCACCTGTACTCCGTCAAAGGATTTTGCGTAGTTGACAACCGCTGAAGCCTGGGCGCCCTCAAAATGTTCCTTCGACCCGTTGTACACAGCCGACAGCTGCACACCATGCATTTCCTTACGGGCAATGTTTGCAAAAAGGCTCACCTGGGTTCCCAGCATATAGCTGTCGGTACGCGTCACGAACAGGCCCAGCTGCACACCCTTGCGGGGTTCACGATCCTTATCGACCAGGTTGAACGTCACGCGGTATTTTCCGTTGTGGTCCAGCGAGTCAATCGAATATTCCACGGAATCGAGGCGGTTTTCGTTCTTGATTTCGCCGCGAAGCGTCGTACGCTCGGCAGAGACCGCCGCGAACTGTTTCCGGGAAAGACGCGCACGGTAATTGTCCTGGAGCGTCACCGAGGCTTCCTTGTATTCGGCGGGGCGTTCCAGGCGAACACTGAACTTTCCCGCAGGGAAACCGAGACTCATCGCGCGTCCCTGCTTCTTGTACACTTCGGCGACCAGCTCACCCTTGTCGTCGCGGATAAAGAGGCGCCCTTCGATATCGTCGTCGAATTCCAGGCCGGCGCTCGTGCTGCGCAAATCCGTCATCACCACATCACCCGTTCCCGCGAGGTTCATGTCGCGGCTCGGATGCTGCGCGCCGCCCATCGTCGCTTCGGTTTTCTGCAAGGTTTCGTTGAAAGCGAACTGATAGGCTTCGGACAAGGTCACCTTGCCGTCGCCACTGATGTCACCGGCGCCGCGGAGGCCACTTACAAGCGAATGAGTAAAGAAGGAGCCCTTCAATTTGTCACTCTCCTGGCTAGATTCATCTTGCGTGCTGCTCGTGATAAAGGCGTAGCCTTTCATGTCGCTGCTCTTGTCGACCATGAACGCAGGGACAGCGACACCGCCCTTCACTCGCGTGATGGCGCCCGAGCCGCACGCATCGATCACCGCAATCTTCACGTCGGCATTCAGCGCATCGATACGCTTGCGGAATTCCTTCCAGGTATAGACTTCTTCACCAAGGCGAAGCCCCTTTTCGTCGGCGTGACCGCTATAATACACCAGCACTTCTTCGCGGAAATCTTCAGCCGCACCGTTACCGGTTTTAGCAGCCTTTGCCGATTTCGCGGCGACAAGCTTTTTGTCAAGCGCATCAAGTTGCTTTTGGAGGCTCTCTACACTCGGCTCCGTGACACGGTACACATTCTGCTTCGGCACGCCGCCCATCTGCGAAAGCACTTCCGCAAAGGCGCGCGCATCCGTTTCGGCATAGCGCAGACGCGGGCGTTCCTTGCCGCCGTTATTCGCGCTCACCGCAAACACGTAGCGTTCAATCGCAATCGAGCCCGAAGACACGCCCGCCGCATGCGCAAGACTCGCCGACGCAAGGACCGCCATCAGAAAGAAGGTACAAACCGCGATGCTACTCACGCCAAAATCGCAACTCAAAATTTTTCCGACAAACTTTTTCATCGTTCTCCCCCTTACTTTTCCACCTTGCGCAACGTAAACGAAACCGATTCAACACCACTACTTTTCAGAGTCTTGTCGATATCATTTCCGTCAAACTCAAACATTTCCCCAGACGTGAGCAAGAAAAACTTTTCGAACTTGGGCGCATTATCCAACTTGTAGGCGAACGGGAGCGTGGTCATCTTTCCCGGTTCCAGTTCGACCGCACGGTTGCCTTCGCCCATGTGCATCGTGACGGTACCGTTACCGTCCATACTGAAAAGCATACCGAAACACTTTTGCGGAACGCGGTAGCGCAGCTGGATTTCGTCACCTTCGCGGGCCTCGCCCAGGTTCACCATTTGCACGGCGCTATCGCCCATTTTCTTCCAGATTTCGAGACCCGCGGTCATTCCCTTGATGCGCGTACCGTTATCGATATTCGCCATCGCGACATCCATTCCGGAATTCGCCGAAGATTCATTCACGATTTCCGTCTGGCGATTCAGCACCACCAACGAGAAAACGCCGATCGCAACAACCAGCACGGCAGCGACTCGGAGCCACCACCCGCTAAAGGATTGGTTCGGCGAATTCACCTCCCGTTCCTCTTTTTCCAGTTTATTTTCCAATCCGCTGAACGGATTTTCCGCAAGGAAACGTTCGCCCTCCTCGCGCATCATCTTTACACGGGCCGCAAAGAGCTCGTCTTCTGCCTCGCGCTTGCGCAGGGCAGCCATTTCGACTTCGGGGAGTTCCCCCAGAAGGTAGCGTTCCAACTTGAAATCGGAAATTTGTTTGACATTCGTCATCTTTCGACCTCCAGATTCTTGACTTTCGCCTGCAGGGTACGCAAACGCTTGCGCACGCCGCTCACCGAAAGACCTACAGTCTCCGCAGTTTCTTCCAGGGTCATGCCGTCCACATAATGGAGCACGGCGATTGTCCTGGTCGATTCCTGTTCCTTGGAAAAAATCCTCGCGAGAATTCCACTAGCTTCCCGGCCATCGTCTTCGGCGCAGGCGATGTTGAGCAGAAGCCCGTTCGAGTCCACGTCAAGTCCGCGGCGGCGCTTGTCGCGGATGCGGTTCAGGCAGAGCCTGGTCGCCGTATTCCACAGCAAGCTGGACGGTTGCGAAAGATCGATGGATTCTACACGCTCGTACACGCGCAGAAACACATTCTGTACCATGTCCTTCGCTTCGGCTTCGTCCTTGAGCAGAAACATGCAGCGGCGATAAACCATCGGGGCGTAAGCCTCGTACAGTTTCGAAAACGCCAATTGCTCAGAGAGATTTTTCCCGTTCATACCAGTGAAACACCCGAGGAGGTCGAAAGTGTCACCTAAAATAAAAAAAAAGAACCCCGCTTTCGCGGGGATTTCGGCACTGGATCCCCTCCCTCCTCTTTCAGAGTCGGTCGAGGATGACATAAGTTGAAACTACTTCTTGGTTGCGGGCTTCGTTTCAGCCGGTTTCTTCTCAGCGGGCTTCGTTTCGGCCTTTGCAGGAGCCGTTTCCGTTGCGACGGGCGCAGCACCGGCCTGTTCCGCGGCAGGGGCTACGGATGCAGCAGGCGCAAACGCCGTACTGTCGATCGCAGGGATCTCGGCATACACCTTCAAGAGTTCCACCTCGAACACGAGCATCGCATTCGCAGGAATCATCGGCGGGACGCCCGCCTCGCCATAAGCCAGAGCGCTCGGAATCCAGGCCTTTACCTTCATGCCACCTGGAGCAGGTCCTGCCAGCCTTCGATCACGGCGTTCACCGGGAATTCCAGCGGCTCGCCGCGCTTCACGCTATTGTCAAATTCGGTACCGTCCAGGAGCGAGCCGATGTAGTGCACCTGCACGCGGTCACCCTGCTTGGGAACGATTCCCGCACCATCCTTGAGGACCTTGTACTGCACGCCCTTCGGAGTCACCTTGACCGTCGTATCCTTCGCGTTTGCGGCGAAGAACTTCGTCTGTTCTTCAAGGGCCTTCTGGGCCGTTACCTTTTCGTCGGCTTCCTTCTGTTTCTGCATCTGCAACAGCAAATCCTGCAGCGCCGATTCCGCGACCGTATCGGCCATCAGCACCGGCCGCGCCGAATCCACCTGGTCCTGGATCGCGCCCATAAGCACATCCAAATTCAGCGGCACGTTCACATTCGCAATCGCCTTGCCCAGATCCATTCCCAGCGCATAGCTATAGCGGTTCGTAGGGTTGTTCAGGTCGGGCTTCGCGGGCACGGCCACCGTAGTCGTATCGGCAGCAGGAGCGGGTTCCACGGCGGGTTTCTGGGCACCGCCACAAGCAACGAGCACACTGCAAAGGGGTAAAACAGCACAGGAAAGACGGCTAAAATTCATTCTATTTCCTTGGCGAATAGTGATTTGAAACACAAACAATAATAGAAATTAGAGACAGGAACAGAGAGCGAACACTTTTTATACGCCCTTTTCGGGTCTAAAATACAAATACAGCGCCCCCGCCGACCAACTTTTTTCTCTAAAATTCGCGTTTTTACACAAATTTCAAAGATTTTATCCAAAATGACATTAGACGGCCCCGACAGAACGGGTAAATTCGCGTTTACAAAAGGGATTGCATCTGATA
>SAMEA3663015__coassemble_623_pt1 | contig 12977 bp, 13 predicted proteins | sample SAMEA3663015__metabat2_low_PE_034 | metagenome-assembled genome bin SAMEA3663015 (sample SAMEA3663015) | pig gut metagenome | biome: pig gut; feature: pig-associated habitat; material: faeces | place: France | collected 2012 | reverse complement strand
TGAATGCCGCGAACGAAGTTCTCGTGGACGCCTTCCTCAAGGGTAACCTCAAGTTTACAGATATCCCGCGCCATGTGGAAACCATTATGGCCGGTGCTCCGAACGTGACGGGTCACCTGACGCTCGACCAGGTGCTCGAAGCCGACGCCGAAGCCCGTCGCCTGACACTCGACCTGATCAAGTAAGTTGTAATCTTGTACAACAGAATTTTGAGTCGCTCCGGAGCGGGGCGACTTTTTGATTTATATTACTTTATTGGCAATTAACATTTCCGTCAGGAATGCAAAAAAGCCTTAAATTCGCAAAGAAATAGAACAATGGGTACACTTGTGTCCACTTTTGGTCTCAAAAGTGGACGTTTTTGTTGTTTTATAGGGTATATTTATGGATGGACTAAAAAGGAGTACCCGAGATGTTGAATTTTGGCTTAAAACAGTATGTTCCCATGACCCTTGCGCTGCTTTCGCTTTCGACGGCAGCGTTCTCCGCGACTGCTTATATCAATCAGGTCGGTTATCGTACGGGTGATGTCAAGGAATTTGCCCTGACCGATGGAAACGGCAACGTTGAAATTGCCGATGCTTCTGGACAGACTGTTTTGACCGTGACTCCGAAAGAGGCTTCTTATTGGGAGGCGAGCGGTCAAAGTGTCCAGTTGGTGGATTTCTCGGAATTGAAAACTCCCGGAACATATTCTATCAAGGTGGGTGGACAAGTTGTCCGCTCCGATTTGAAGGTTGCCAATAAAATATACGAGGACGTGCTCAAGGCCTCATTGAAATGGTATTACTATCAGCGAGCCTCCATGGCTTTGGATGAGGCTTACGCCGGTCAGTGGAAACGTGCCGCAGGACATACGAACCCGGCTGCCCGGCTCCATAGCTCTACAGGTGCCTCGGGAACGATCAATTCTAGCAAGGGTTGGTACGATGCCGGCGACTATGGCCGCTACATCGTGAACTCGGGTATCACCACCTATACGCTCCTTTCTCTTTACGAACATTTCCCCGATTATTTCAAGACGCTCAAGTGGAATATTCCTGCCGAAGGCAACCTGCCGGACCTGCTTGCCGAAATCAAGTGGAATCTTGACTGGATGCTTACCATGCAGGCTTCCGATGGTGGTGTTTACCACAAGTTGACCACACTTGGATTCCCGGGTGACGTGATGCCTGCTCAGGATTCCGATCCTCTTTATGTTATCGGTAAGGGGACGGCGGCGACTTTTGACTTTGCGGCGGTGATGGCTGTGGCGGCACGCGTTTATAAACCGTTCGACGCGTCCTATGCAAGCATTTGCCTGGAGGCTGCCAAGAAGGCCTATGCTTGGGGCGTTCAGAACCCGAACAAGGTGTTCAATAATCCGTCCGATGTGGCTACGGGGTCCTATGCCGATGGTTGGCTCGAAGACGAAAAGATGTTTTCCGGCACGGAACTCTTCGTGTCTACTGGCGACGCGACATATAAGCCTGATAGCGCATCTGGAAAAATTCCAAGTTGGGCTGATGTGGGAGGCCTTGCGACTTATGGCCAGGCCACGCATGCTATGGAATTCGGCGGTATAGCCCAGGCGGCAAAGGATAGCTTGCTTAAGGTGGCCGATGATTTTGCGGACCGAACCCAAAAGGGTTTTGGTGTCGTGATGGCAAGTGAAGACTTTGTGTGGGGGTCCAATGCCGTGGCCGGAAACCAGGGTGTTTGGTTGTTGCACGCCTATTACCTGACTGGCGAAAAAAAGTATTACAACGCCGCCGTTAAGGTGCTGGACTATCTGCTTGGCAAGAACCCGCTCGACATGTCTTTCTTGACTGGTTTTGGTACAAAGTCTGCCATGAAGCCGCACCACCGCCCGAGTACTTCTGACAAGGTGGCCGCTCCGGTTCCGGGAATGATTGTGGGTGGTCCGCAGCCCGGTGGCGAAGACGTCGGCTCTCAAAGCTGGGAATGTAAGGACTATAGAACGGGTGCTGCGGCAACATCTTATGTCGACAACAACTGCAGCTATGCGACCAACGAAGTGGCTATTAACTGGAATGCTCCTTTTGCATACCTCGCTGGCGCTATCGAAGCGATCAATGCCGGTTACGCTCCTTCTTTCGCGATGTCTGGAATTACTTCTATCAAGCCCGCTGTCGCTCGCAAGGCTCACGCGAAACAGGGCCCGCAGCTCCGTTTTGCAGACCAGATGCTCTATGTCGAAAAGAACGGCAAGCGCTTCAACCTGAAGGGTCATCAGGTTAAGTAGGCAGTAGACAGATTCCGCACCGAATTTGAATAGTTTGCCCCTGACCTGTTCAGGGGTATTTCCTTTTCCTTCCTACTTCCTACTTCTAACTTCCTACTATATTTGCTTTGAGGTTTCTATGAAAAATCGTTTTGCCAATCGTTGTATTTTTGCCGCTTTAGCGGGGCTTTCTCTTGGTTCCGTCGCTTTTGCCGCCCAGAATGTCATCAAGGTCGATGACTTGCATCCGGGTGTCGTCATCAATAAAGAAAATATGATGTCTGCGGACCTCGCGATTTGGAATCCGCCGAGCCGCTATTACGACATGACGTCTGCGTTGGTCGATGGCGGTTACACGCTGTTTAGATTCCCGAATGGATCTCTTTCGAATGATTACCACTGGAATGGTATCGGTAGCTACGATAGCACTGGCCTCTGGACCGCCGACGAGAACAAGTGGGCTCGCGGTTTCTTGGGAGAAACGATTTATCGCGGCACCACCAAGGACAACTACGGCTTTGTGCGTCGCAGTCACCTGGCCGACGGCAATATGGAAACCATGTGGTGGGGCGAAATTTTGGACCCGGTGGACCCGCCTTGGGTCGTGGTGGAATTCCCCGAAAAGGTCGATGTCGATTCCTTGCAAATCGATTGGGGAACGCTTCGCCCGAAGGCTTTTGAAATTGCCTACTGGACCGAAGACTATGCCGAATATCCGGGCGTGCACCAGGCGCTTGAAAACAAGCTGAAACTTGAAAAAGTGGTCAAGGTGAATAGTGCGACCACCAAGTACAAGTCTAAGTTCCGCACCCGCTACGTGGCCATTCGGTTCAAGACGACGGATTTGCCTAGCAAGGGCGTGCAGATTCGCGAAATGAAACTTTATAGCGGCGAAACCGACCTGCTTGGCGGTAACAACTACAAGTTCTACGCGATGTCTACCCGCAATGGCGACAAGGCCCGTACCGACTGGACCGACATCAAGTGGGATTTTGAAGAATTCATGAAGTACATCAAGACGCTCCCGAATGCCCGCGCGGTTATCTGTGTAAATGCGGGTACCGGAACTTCGAAAGAAGCTGCCGCCTGGGTGCGTTATGCAAATAAAGTAAAAGGCTACAACATTAAGCAGTGGCAAATCGGCAACGAACTCGACGGCGAATGGGAAGAATCCGGCCCGATTTCGGCAAGGCATTACGCCGCACGATTCCTGGAATACGCCCGCGCCATGAAGGCAGTGGATTCGACCATCATTTTGCACGGCCCGCTGTTCAGCACGCACAAAATGCAGCAGAAGGGCGCAGGCTTGCTCGATGGCAAGTACTGGATGGAAGAATTCTTGCGCATTGTGGGCGAGGCCGAAAAGAAAGACGGCAAGCGTTACCTCGACGTGGTGGACTTGCACAATTACCCCTACTGGACGCCCAACGAACCGAAGCCTGCCGATATGCTCAAGGCCATGCTCGATGTGGGCCCGAACATGGATACGCTGAATGTGTGGATGAAACGCCACCTTGAAGGCGAACGCGGCGTGTTTCTTTCGGAATTCAGCACCTGCGTGCAAGGGTACAGCCTGCTGATGGATTATCCGCAGGCATCCGCCGTGGCAAGTATTTTTGCTCAGCATGCCATGCGCTTTGGCAACCGTTTGCAGGTGCTCCCGTGGGACGCTTTCGGTAACTTGTTTAAAGGTCCCGATGACAGCTGGGGTACTATCAGCATGACCGCGCTCCTTAAAGAAGGCTCCTGGAATTATTGGAAGTCATTGGAGCCGACGGCGGAATACTACGGCATTTACATGACCTACATGGATTTCCTTGAAAATGGCTATGCGGTGCTGCCCGTAAAATCGACGAGCGCAGACATCGAAGCTTACGCTATCGGTAAGGACGATTCTGCCCGCGTGATGATTGTGAACTTGTCGGAAACCCCGCAGGTGGTACAGATTGACCGCGCAAGCGTTTCTGCTGCAGGTGGCGCGACCGAAGTCGGCAAGGGTGATCTGGTTCGCACTCAGGTCGAAATCTTTGGCGAAGGCCAGTTCAAGTGGGTGGGCACTTCGCAGAATGCGTACCCGTATCCGAAAATGGGCCCGAGCGGTCGCCGCATCAATCCGAGCAAGAGCAAGGACATTACGGTGCCACCGTTTGGACTTGCAGTTGTTCAGATTAACCCGAAGGTGGCTCTGGGCGAGGCTGCCGCGGAACCCAAGGTGTTGGCTGCGGCTCTCGAAAAGAAGGTGCTCCTTGCAGGTGATACGCTTGACTTGTTTGGAACGGTTGTTCAAGAAAATGGTCAACTGATCGGAAGTGTACTCTCGATTCCTGAACTTGGTATTTCAAAGGTGATTACTCCCGATGACGGCAAGTGGAACGCTTCCATTGAAAGTTTCCATGTCAAGGTGCCCTTCCCGGCCAATGTTAAGCTGGGCTCGGCGACGGCTGTGCTGAAAATTTCCGGTCTTGGTAAGAAGTCGACGGTGTTCAAGATGCCGTTCCGTATTCGTGGCTCTTACCGTACCACCAGTGTGATGCAGAATTACGATAACGGCCTCGATGCGGTCGACTGGTACCCGGTGGCCAATGGCGACAACGCAACGACCATCGGCGCGAAGGTCTTCAACGGAGCGCCTCCGCACGGCGGCTTTATCCGCCACGACTTCATGATCGAGCAGCCGCCTACGCAGGGCTGGCCGAACTTTGCCGGAGCCTACTACGTGATTCCTGAAGAAGTTCACAACTCGGTGGGTATTGTGTTCGACTACGCCACGAACCATAGCAATCCCGATGGCTACTTCGAAGTGCAAATCGCAAGCGAACAGGTCAAGGATTACGATGAATTTATGGTGCGCCTGAAAAATACTCGCGGCTCCTGGGTGCGCGACACGCTCATTTGGGAAAACATGTCGCAAGAAGGCTGGGGCAAGACTATTCCGCAGCTCGACCCGAAGCAAATCAAGAACTTCTCTTGGCGCGCCCGCTACAGCGGTGCAGGCTACATTAGCCTCGATAACATTTACCTGTTGCAGGAAGACGGCACCGAAGTCCCGATGCCCCGCGGCTTGAGAAGACTACGCTAAAGTCGCATTGTGTAAGGTCCCTGAGCTCGGTTGGCGAGCCTGCCGAACTATGCCGAAGGGCCTTGTCATCCCCGTGTAAACGGGTGGACTGCACTAAGCACTTTAGTGCTTAGTGCGCATGGCCACCACGGTGGGGATCTTTTCTATATTGGATAGTGATGGAATCGATTCTCAGTAATGTATTGATGTTTGTGCTCGGCCTGATTGGCCTGAGTTTTCTGGTGACTATTCACGAGTTGGGCCATTTTTTTGTGGCCAAGTGGAATAATGTCAAGGTGAACACTTTCAGTATCGGCTTTGGCAAAAAACTTATCAAGTTCCGCCACGGCGAAACGGAATATTGTATTTCGGCAATCCCCTTTGGCGGTTATGTGGCCATGGCGGGCGAGAATCCCGACACGTTAAAGGACGGGCAGGTTCCGGACGAGCGTGATTTTGTGGCGAAATCGGTGGGCGCTCGCGCGTCGATTGCATTTGCGGGCCCGTTCATCAACATTGTATTTGCCTTTATCCTGCTGATGATTCTTTACATGGTCGGCGTCGAAGAGCCGGCAACGAACGATTTGATTGTGGGCTTTGTCGCCAAAGATTCTCCGGCGATTGCCGCCGGTATTGAACCCGGTGATACCATTACCGAAATCAATGGCAAGCCTACTCATGGCTGGGATGATTTCCGCGAACAGATCGGCGTAAGCCTTGGGGCGAGCGTTCCGCTTACCGTGCACCGCGGCGGCGAACCGCTCTCGATTACGGTCGTGCCCGAAGAACTTGTGATTCCGGCGCAAGATTCTACCAGCTCCGAAATTGCTATGGGTATCGGCGATATCGGTATTTACCCGCGCAACCGCGTGATTGTACGCTTGCCTCCTGTAGCGGGTTCTGCAGCCGAAAAGGCTGGCCTTGCCGTGGGCGATACCATCTTTGAAATTAACGGCGAACATATTTCCCGCTATGAGGAAGTGGTGCGCATTATCGATGGTAGCAAGGGCGAACCCGTGAACATCACCGTTATCCGTAACGGCGATACGCTTACCAATTCGCTCACTCCCGTGTACAACGAGGAATACAAGCGCTACATGGTCGGCATCCAGATGGGTTATGTGCTCTTCCGCGAAACGAAGATTGTGCGTCGCGGCCCTGTCGAGGCGTTTACCAAGACTTGTGCCACTAGCTGGAAAATGACCACCAGTATTTTCCGCTATTTCAAGCGCATGTTCCAGGGCCAGGTGAAGGTCGACGCGTTCTCCGGTCCGGTCTCCATTGTCGCCGTGATGGGTAACGTGTGGATGAGCGGCTTCCAGGAATTCCTGATGCTCCTTGCGCTCATTAGCATAAACCTGGGCGTCATGAACCTGCTTCCGCTCGCCATTACCGACGGAGGCCTGCTCATGTTCCTCGGAATCGAGAAACTGCGTGGCAAGCCGCTTTCCACCAAGACGCAAACGGTCATTCAGAATGTGGCAGCCGCGTTCTTCATCAGCTTCTTCGTGTTCATTACGATTCTTGACTTTAGCAAGCTTTCGCTGTTTTTGAAATGACAAAGACGCTCGTCATCTACTGTTGCCGTTTTGGCTCCGATGATGATATTTTCCTCTTGACATGCTAACAAGTATTAGCTATTTTAGCTAATAAACATTAGCTAATAAAAGTCGAAACGAGAGGCGTCATGTCCACAAAAGAAAAAATCCTTGAAACCGCCCTAACGCTATTTGCCAAAAACGGATACGATGGCACCAGCGTGGAGCAAATCGCACAGGATGTCGGCATCAAGGCACCGTCTCTTTACAAACACTTCAAGGGCAAAGAAGACATTCTGAATTCGCTAATCGATATCGCTGAAGCGCGTTACGAAGAATCGTTCGGCTCCGCGAAGAAAGTCGGCACAATTCCCGAGAATATCGACGGATTCATCCACGAAATGATGAAAAGGATCCGCTTTACGATGACCGACCCGATTATCAAGAAGATGCGTGTTTTCTTGGTGCAAGAACAATTCCGCAGCGAACGCCTTGCCGAAATCACCACAAGGCATCAGGTGGGCGGACTTTTGCAAATGTACCAGAAAATTCTCGAAGCATTGATGGCCGCAGGAATAATCGTCAAGGACGACCCGGAAATGCTCGCGACAGAGATTACTGCGCCAGTTGCACTCTGGATTTCTAAAGTCGATCGCCAGCCGAAATGCAAAAAAGAAGCGCTCGAATTTATCGAGAAGCACTTGCAGCATTTTTTCAAAACCTACAAGAAATGAACCGTCCCATCACCACATTGTTCATGCTGATGTCCGTTGACGGAAAAATCAGCACAGGTTCTACGGATGCTTTGGACGTAGATCAGGACTTTCCGCATATTGAAGGTGTAAAAGAAGGTCTGCACCAGTATTACGAAATCGAACAGACTACCGACTTGTGGTCATTCAACACGGGCCGAGTCCAGCAAAAGATGGGCTGCAACGAAAAGGAAATGCCCGCCAAGTCGCCAGTATCGTTTTTTCTTTTGGACAATACGCACCTGACGGAGCAAGGAGTGCGCTATTTCTGTGCAAAGTCCAAAACGTTTGTTTTAATCACATCAAATCCAAAGCATCCGGCATTTTCGCTCCATGAAGAAAACTTGCACATCATCTTCCAAAAAGAATTGGACTTGCATAGTGCTCTTGATCGCCTGAAAAACGAATTCGATTGCGATAGGCTGACCGTGCAATCAGGCGGAATAGTCAATAGTCTGTTTTTACGAGAAAAGCTAATTGACTTTATCGACATCGTAGTAGCACCGGCGCTCATCGGCGGAAAAGACACCTCGACTCTAATTGACGGAGTTTCGCTACAATCTGTAACAGAACTCAACAAAATCAGCGCCTTGAAACTCATTGAATGCGCGACACTACAAGACTCTTATTTAAGATTACGTTATCAGGTTATTAAATGATGGAAACAGATATTTTTTTACTGCGTCCGTGGCGCGAAAGCGATGCGGAAGCTTTGTTCAAATACGCTAGCGATCCAGATGTGGGTCCACGCGCCGGTTGGGAACCGCACAAGAACGTAGAAGAAAGCCTGCAAATTATCCGCACTATTTTCAGCGGGGATCACATGTGGGCCATCGAGCTGAAAGAAACGGGAGAACCCATCGGTTGTATCGGTTACCTGCTCAAAAGCGAAAGCAACATCGACATCGGCGAGAACGAAGCCGAAGCCGGCTACTGGATTGCAAAGCCTTATTGGAACAAAGGAATTTGTACTGAAGCATTGAAGTTGATGATAGACTATTGCTTCAACGAAAAACACATTGATGTTCTCTGGAGCGACTTTTTCATCGACAACCCCGCCTCTGGACGCGTGATGGAAAAATGCGGATTACGCGAAACTGGCGAAATGCGTTACTGCGAAAACCTTTATGGCGGCAGCAAGCGCCCCGTGAAAGTGATGAAACTCTGTCGAAACGGATAAAGTTATCGGAGAACATATTTAAAGGCAAAAAAATGGCAAAAGAAATCGATCCGAAAAGCACAACGAGAGCAAAAGCGTTTGAGTTTTGGATGCAGGCTCCAAATCCGATGGTGACCTTTTTCAAAACATTGAACGTCACAAGGCTCGTGAAAGTAAGCAAGAAACACGGCTTGAAGTTCAATATGCTTATGGATTACTGCATCGGCAAGGCCGCTACAAACATCAAGGAGTTTTATATGCTCCCGGTAAACGGCAAGCTCATGCAATACGATTTGATTGCAGTGAATACAATCGTGAAAAACGACGAAGGCGAAGTCAGCTCTTGCGACATCCCGTATTCCGAAAATTTGGCGACGTTCAATCGTGACTACCTCAAGTACACAAAAATCGTGGCGGAAAGTTGTGGGGATTGGGACTTGTCCGAGAACAGCATGGTCATCGGCACATCGGCAATTGTTGACACGGAAATCGATGGCGCTGTCGGCATGAATTCCGGCATATTCAACAATCCGTTTATGATTTGGGGCCGTTACAGGAAGCGTCTTTTCCGCTATGAATTGCCGGTTTCGTTCCAGTTTCACCACACGCAAATGGACGGGGCGCACGCCGGGAAGTTTTTCGCGAATTTGCAAAAGGCTATCAACGAACTGCGAAAAAAAACATGAAAAAATTACGATTCGGAGCGGCACTCCACTTCCTTATAGCTATTGGTCATGTATGCAGCCTGTTCGCTTTAGATAAGGCCTTCGAAGCCTATGGAATTAAAGACTTCATGTATCAGATGGTATCAGGCCACATTTGGATGTTGTATGCATTGACCATCGGTCTTGCCTTTGCATTCTGCGTGGCTGGACTTTACGCACTCTCGGCTACCGGCGACATCCGGCGCTTGCCCTTGACATGTATGGCAGTCATCACCATTGTTGTGCTCTATAGCCTTCGCGCTCTGGTTGGTGGTATTAGCTGTATCAATGATTTTACTTGGTTACGATGTTTCTCGTCCCTCATTCCCGCTGTTATTGCATGGTGCTACTGGCCTGGGGTTAAAGGGAATTTTTATACAAATCTTCGCTAGTTGACTATGAAAAAAGAACTCTCTGAAATGACATTGGAAGAACTATGGGAACTGTTCCCTATCTTCCTTGTTCCGCACGATAAAAAATGGAACGAATACTTCTATGACATCAAGAAAACATTGACTGGACTTTTATCCAATCAGCCTATCGTCCGAATCAGCCATATCGGAAGCACAGCGATACAGGGAATATGGGCAAAAAACATCGTTGATGTGATGGTTGAGATTTCTGAAAAAGCCGACATGAAAGAAATTGCGCACACTTTGGAGCAGAATGGTTTTATAAAAATGTTCTCCGAAACAAACCGAATCTCGCTTAACAAGGGATATACAAAAGAGGGATTTGCAGATAAAGTTTATCACATCCTTCTACGATACGCCGGAGATGACGACGAACTGTATTTTCGCGACTATCTGAATGAGCATTCTGACATAGCGAAAGGATATGAAACATTGAAACTCCAGCTTTGGAAACAATATGAGCATAACCGGGATGCCTATACCGATGCAAAGTCAGATTTTGTTCGGAAATGGACAGCTGAAGCACGAAAGGGATATGGAAAACGATACTGACAAATTCCGAGAAAAACTACGGAAGGGACTTGACAAGAATTTTTACATAGTATGCATTTGTACACGTAATATCAAGAGGTTTTGCAATGAAATTAGAAGGCTTTGGAATTTTTGTCGATGGTATGGCGACGATGGTCCGCTTTGTTCCGAAAATCCGATTTTGAAAAAATGACAAGCCAAAAGTTCGCTTATTGCAAAGGCATCAACGGGCATTTTGAAATTGCTTTGGGTGTCGCAAACTTCGCCGAAGTCGATAAAGCATACGCCAAAGTCACTGCCGCAGGAGCAAAAAGCGTTATGCCGCCGACTACGGAACCGTGGGGGCAACGTACCTGCTACATCGCCGATCCCGAAGGCAATTTGGTAGAAATCGGCTCGTTCGTCAAGGATTAACAAATAAAGGAGAACTTATGGAAATGAAGTTTTGTCAGAGCTGCGGAATGCCGCTCACGCCGGAAATTTTGGGCACCAACGCCGACGGCAGCAAGAACGAAGAATACTGCATCTATTGCTACAAAGACGGCGCCTTCACCGGCGACTTCAACATGGAACAGATGGTTGAATTCTGCTCGCAGTTCGTCGATGAATTCAACAAGAACACCGGCAAGAGCCTCACACGTGAAGAATATAAGGCGGAGCTTCGCAAGTACTTCCCGACGCTCAAGCGCTGGTGCCTCCCCGCGGACCAACTTCCGCACGCCACCTCGCCCATGAAGTAGAAGTTCATTGAAGAAGTCAATGCTCTCGGTATTAAGGACATGCCGAAAATTGACAACCTCTTTGTTCTGCAGGGCTCGTTCATCAATCAAGAATACAAGGTCAACGGCAACAGCGTCAAGCTCCTGGACGATAACGCAAGCTACTGGGGCAACCAGGTCGAAAAGCAAAACGCCGAAGGCCGCTGCTTCGGAATCGCCTGCGACGAACGCTACATTCTCGTGAGCGAATATGGCAAAAACGGAGCCGATGCCGAAATCCTCGTATTCAAGAAACGGTAACGGCCTCTAAAAACTCATTTTGGCGGTGTAAATTCCATAATAAACTCGTTGCAGGTTTGTTTGTAGTCATCCTCGACCGTCAGGGAGGGGATCCATTTTTTGATAAATATAGAATGTCTTGGCGCTGGGCGAGAGGACTTGGCAATCTCTAGCTGTTTTTATAGATTATAGCAACAAACTATATCGCAGTGGATTAGGTATGAACATTCTGATTCTTTCGGGTAGCCCGCGCAAGGGCGGCAATACGGATTTGTTGGTGGAGGCGTTCGTGAAGGGCGCTTCGCCAAGGCATCATGTTGAAGTCGTCTCTGTTCACGATTACAAAATCAATCCTTGCATCGGGTGCAATTCGTGCTTTGCACGCGAAGACCACAAGTGCTGCCAGAAAGACGACATGCAAATCGTCTACGAGAAAGCCGCAGCTGCCGAGATGCTCGTGATTGCGTCTCCCGTGTATTTCTATGGCTTGAGCGCACAGCTGAAAGTAGTCATCGACCGGTTCCACAATCCGATCCGCGATACGTTCCACATCCACAAGATGGCCTTGCTCTTGGTCGGTGCCGCCTCGCTCCCGGAACTGTTCGACGGCATCCTTACGCAGTACAGGCTTTGCCTCAATTTCTTCAAGTTGCAAGATATGGGCTGCGTGCTCGTGCGTGGCGCAAAGGATAAAGGCGATGTCGGGGAAAATGCCTTGCTGCAGGCGTATGAACTTGGAAAAATGTTGGAATAAATTCAGATAGGGACAAATTCAAAGGCCACAGAAATGTTTGATATTTCTAAAATGAAATGGGTCAGGGAACCCCGGAACTACAGCATCAATCAGGAATGCGTCGAAATTGTGACCGCCCCGCATACGGACCTTTGGCAAAGGACATACTATCATTTCAGAAACGATAACGCTCCGGTTCTGCAGATTGAAACAGAAGAAAAGTTCTTTTCATTTGTCGCCAAAACCGAATTTTCCGAAAGTCGTCATCGCTTCGACCAGTGCGGGGTGGCGCTGTATCTGGATTCGGAAAATTGGCTCAAGGCGTCGGTCGAATATGAGAATGAAAAATTCCAACACCTGGGTTCCGTCGTGACAAACCGCGGGTATTCAGACTGGGCGACGACCGCGATTCCTGCAGACGTAAAATCTATGTGGTATAGGCTCAGCAGGCGCGAAGATGACTACTGCATAGAATGTTCTCGAGACGGGGTGCAGTTTTCCCAAATGCGGATTTGCCACATGCTCGAAGGAGCCGGAAAAATTCGGTTTGGCATATATGCATGCAGCCCGGAAAATTCCAGCTTCACGGCTCGATTTACGGATATGCAGGTGACGGAATGCGCATGGAAAGCGCACGACGGCCAACAACCGGATGCGTAAACGTAATTCGAAAATGCCCCCTTGAGGGTGTATGGATGCGCGCCCTTATTCCCCCTCTCGCAGTAGCCTCTCGAACAGTGCACGATACCCCGCGATATCTTCCAGCTGCATGATGGTCGTGATTTTGTTCCCCGCGTCTTTTGAGGATGCCCCGCAGTGGAAGAGCTTCTCGCTGTCGGTCCCGAAATCCAGATAGATGTACCTGTC
>SAMEA3663015__coassemble_620_pt1 | contig 13092 bp, 11 predicted proteins | sample SAMEA3663015__metabat2_low_PE_034 | metagenome-assembled genome bin SAMEA3663015 (sample SAMEA3663015) | pig gut metagenome | biome: pig gut; feature: pig-associated habitat; material: faeces | place: France | collected 2012 | reverse complement strand
CAAGAGCTTGCACAAGAAGACGGACCCGCTGATCGGCAAGGCTACCGCGATTGAAAGCGAAGCCGCCAAGACTTTCCAGCAGGAATTCAAGGACGCCATCGGCGACGACCTGAACATGCCGCGTGCCCTCGGTATCATGAACACGATGCTCAAGAGCGATATCGATGACGGCGAAAAGGCTGCCCTGGTGGCCGACTTCGACCAGATTTTCGGTTTGAAGCTGGACGAACCTCGCGAAGAATACGCCAAGAAGGGCGCAAACGACGGCGTGGATGTCGCAAAGATCGAAGCGCTGATTGCCGCCCGTAAGGAAGCCCGTGCCACCAAGAACTGGGCCGAAAGTGACCGCATCCGCGACGAACTCGCCGCCATGAACGTGGTCATCAAGGACTCTAAGGAAGGCACAACCTGGGAAATCAAGGGTTAGGGCGGCGTTGCCGCAGTTTGCAGAACTTAGACCGCTACGCTCTTAGAACTTAGTATATCATTCCGGCCTCCGAGCCGGAATCTTTTTTTAAATTACCTTCGATGATTTTCTTGCTTGTTGTCATCTACGCCGCATTCATTGGACTTGGCTTACCCGATACGATTCTCGGTGCAGCCTGGCCTCTGATGCGACAGGACCTAGGAGCCCCCATTTCAGCAGCGGGGCTTCTTTCTATAATCGTATCCATCGGCACGATAATCTCCAGCCTCGTTACACCGCGGCTGATCCGCCTTTTCGGAACAGGAAAACTTGTCGCCTACAGTATCGCCCTGACGGCAATCGCCTCGATGGGTTACGGGTTCGCCCATTCGTTCATATTCCTTTGTCTGTGCGCAATACCCATGGGAATCGGCGCGGGGGCGGTCGATGTGGCGATGAACAACTTCGCGGCCATTTACCTAGAATCAAAGCACACGAATTGGTTGCATGCCAGCTGGGGAATTGGCGCGACTCTCGGTCCCGCGTTTCTGTCGATTTCCGTCTTTGCAGGAAAAGGTTGGAGAGGAGCCTACGAACTCGTGGCTCTTCTTCTGGCCGCGATCTTCGCGACCATCCTTATTTCACTTCCACTTTGGAAAAAGACCGAAGCCGGAAATAGCGTTCAAGGCTCCTCAAGTAACAATTCCAATAATGGCATTGCCCCCCGCTTACGAGACGTCATCCGTATTCCCGGAATAAAGCTCTCGTTCATGACCTTCTTCTTTTACTCCGCTCTCGAAATTTCGACGAGTCTCTGGTGCGGAACCTACCTGATTGCACGCGGATTCAAGCCCGAAATCGGGGCCATCTGCGTTTCGTTGCTATTTGCGTCGGTTATGGCGGGCCGCATCATCAGCGGATTTTTCGCCATCAAATTTACGGATCACCGGTTAATTTACGCAGGAATTTTCATTGTCATCGCAGGGTGTTTCGTTCTTTCGATGCCACTTCCGTTATGGGTCATGCCCGTCTGCATTTGCCTACTCGGCCTCGGATGCGCTCCCGTCTACCCGTCTCTTATCCACGCGACTCCAGCACGGTTCGGAGAAACCGTTTCAAGCCAAGCCATCAGCATTCAGTTGGCAGGGTCCTATGTAGGCTCCATACTGATGCCGCCTGCATTCGGTCTTATCGCCACAAAATTTTCGGTTCACCTCTGGCCGATTGCACTTTCCGTTTTTGTCGGATTGTTACTTTTATGCGTGTGCCTGCTGGATTACGTCACGCACCGTAAGCTCAACAAGTCATACGCCCGCGAACGCGTCATGGACATACTGCACGAGATTTCAATGAACGATCTCAAGCGGATTCGGCGGATGCACAAGAAGAAAAAGAAACTCTAGAAGACAACAAGCCTCAGGAAGGACGCCATGAAACTCAAGCCCTTTGTGTTCAATCCGTTCGGAGTCAACGGTTTCGTTTTAAGCAACGATGCCGGAGACGCTATTCTGATTGACCCGAGCGTCAGCAACGAACGCGAGGAAGCGGCGTTGGCGAACTATATCGCCACAAACAACCTGACCGTGCGCCACCTGCTGAACACGCACCTGCACCTGGATCACGTACTGGGCAACGCGTTTGTCGCCAAGACTTATGGGGTGCAGCCCGAAGCGCACGAAGAGGACGCATTCCTTTTGGACTTGCAAGAAGAACAGAGCCAGATGTTCGGGCTTCCGCTGCGGGAACCGTCGCTCGGACTCGGCAATTACCTTGCCGAGGGCGATGCCGTCGAGGAGCCCGGCATTCGCTTGCAAGTGATTCATGTGGCCGGGCACTCCCCCGGCGGCATCGCGTTTTACTGCGAAAACCCGGGCGAAGTCAACGGCCAGAAGGATGTTCCGCCGCTCCTGTTCCCCGGAGACATCCTGTTTGCAGGGAGCCGCGGACGCAGCGACTTGTTCGGCGGCGATGAAGATACACTCGTGCGTGGAATCAAAAGCAAGCTCCTGACGCTCCCGAAAGAGACGGTCGTATTCCCCGGACACGGGCCGATGACGACAATTGCAGACGAAAGTAGATGGTATTAATCGGTTATCCCGGCACAGGGCCGAGATGACTATCACGGGGATGACAAAGAGTCCGGCAGGACAATCAAACGGCATGAGCGACAAGGCAACAAGAATCGGGTAGATTGACGAATTCAAGGGATTCGTGTTGTTACCCGTCTGTTTATTCCATATCGAACAAAATTTTTCAAACATAAACATGAACATCCGCCCCGAAATTGCGGGCGTGTGGGATTACCTCTACTGGAACCTCGCCAAAATTTTCATTGCAGGAAAATCATCCATCGGATCGGGGCCTCTCTGGTTCATATTCACGCTGTATAGCGTAAGCCTGATGTTTTACGGGGTGATGGTAATTACCAAACGGATTGAATTATGGATTCCGTCGCTTCGCTCCAGAATGACTGTTGCGGGAATTGCCATCGCAAGCCTTATTGCAGGTTGGCTCCTGTACAAAAATCATATTCGCCTGCCGCTTGGAATGGAGCGCGACTTGACGGTGCTATTCTTTTTTACGTGCGGATGGATTTGCCGCGAACCGATAAAGAATTTATCGAAAGATTCCTTCGGACATCGTCCGCGCAGCGACACCCAATACACGGCCCTTCAGCGCTGCTCAGGGACCTTATTGACAGCAGGCATCGCCCTCATTTCATTCGTTCTCTATGCATTTGTCGAAAATCCTGACCCGAATTTCAGCATCATGAACAACGTCCTTGGAAAGAGTTTGGGAATTTTTCTTGCCAGTTCCTTTTTCGGCATCGCCGGACTTATCGCCACATTCATAGTCGCTGACAAACTAACGAATATCGCGCCCATACGAATCGCCAAAGGGATTCTGCGAAACATTTCCAGGAACGCACTCGTAGTCCTCGCGGTTCACTGGTGGATTCTACTAGTCTTGCGGATTATTTTCAAGAGTGAGCTTGACAAACCAGGAACAGCCTTTCTTTCGACTCTCATCGTAACAGTTGGCATCACCATCACGATCCCGAACAAGCCGTATCATCCTCGACCGACTTGCGATTAAATTTCCAAGAAGGCCTTTAAATCGTCCATTCGCTTTTTTGCAATTTCGACACCGTGCTCGTACGACTCGTTCATCTTATCCATATTCGTGTCAAACTGGTCGCAGAGTTCAATCAGCGGACGAACGAGGAACAGGCGGCCTTCTTTTTCAAGCTTTTCAATCTGCACAAACATTTTGTCGTATCGCTTGAGGCGAATCATAAGCGCACGGAACAAGTCAGGATACTTGCGTTTGTACATCGGATTCAGAATCGCACGGTACTTGCGGAAATCCGTTACCGCTTCGCCAGGATAATGCGTCGATATTGCAACGACCTTGTCACAGCCCCTCTCGAACGCGCGTTCAAAGGGAATCGGTACGGTAATGCATCCGTCTGCATAATGTTTCCCTTCAAGGAAGGCCATCGGGAAAATCATCGGAAGTGCGCAACTGGCGCTGATCAAATCCAGGAGTCTTTTCTTGTCGGCTTTTTCGGACTTGAATTCGGCGCGTCCCGTTTCGCAACACGTGAGGCCTATTTCAAATTCAGTTCTAGAATTGCAGTAGGCATCAAAATCCAGCGGCATTTCACCGTCGGCAGCGAGGTAGTTGAGCGCATGGAATTCTTTTTGAATCCCTATAAACTTGCTCGCCCACTTTTTGCCTCTCTGCAAGCGAGTCGGCAGTACAATAAAGCGCAGACGACCCTGTTGACGAGTGATAAAGTTGACCGCAGCATGAGCTCCAGCCGAAACTCCTGCCACATAATTAAAATCAATTCCACCCTCTTCAAGCCAGGTATCAATCACACCAGCACTGAACATAGTCTGGCGAGACCCGCCTTCTAACACAAGTCCCGTTTTCATCCCTCAACCTCCTCTGGAGTTTCAGCCGACACAGGCAACGTCGAAACATCCGCCACGCCTAGCGCACGCTGTTTTAAGTTCCAAACCTTCTGCCTGAAGTATTCACTACGCTCAGCCAAATGCTTTGACGAAGGAATTCCCTTGACGCGTTCAATCCTTTCGGGTTCTGCAACGACCACATGAGTTCGATGTCCGAACTTATAAATTCCGTCAAGTCCTACCGATAGAACCGGGGCGCCCGTACTACGCGCAAGGAAAGCGAATCCCGTCTTGAACTCGTTCAACAAACCGTCGTAGCGACACTTGCCTTCGGGGAAAATGATAACGGAGTTACCCTTTTCCAACTCACGTTTCGCAAGCAGGGCCCATTCGGTATCCATATTGAAACGGTCGCAGGGAATCACGCACTTTGCATGAGTAAGCGCCCAACTAAAATGCGGGTCCTCAACCTGGTCCTTCGCCACCACGATGCTATGGTCGTAAAAGAACACCGCCAGCATCATGATGGGGTCCAGCATCGAGGTATGATTCGCGATAATGACCGAAGGCGTCTTGAGGTGAGCCGACTTTACCGTATCCCCCGTCCATTCCACCTTCGGACGGAACCAGGCGAACATAAAAACTCGCACCGTATAAATCACCACGACGACGAACGCCCGCATAAGGCATTCGACAATCGGGTTTTTCTTTTTCACCGGAGCAGTCTCCAACGATTACGCTCCGAGTTTCGCTCTAATCCAGTTGTTGGCGTTGGCGATGGCACCGGCAATCTTTTCGACTTCCTTGGTGCCGGCCTGAGCGCGGTCGGGGCGTCCACCGCCGCGTCCACCGCAAGCAGCGGCGAGATCCTTGACGAGGTCGCCGGCCCTGATGCCCTTGGCCTGAACGTTCTTGCCGACCATCACGGCGATGCTGCCGGAACCGTTGTCCTTGTTCGCAATCACGGCGACGCTATCGGTGTCGAGCTTGTTCTGAACGCCGTCCAGCAAGTTCTTGTACTTTTCGTCCGGCAAGGCGAGTTCACGAACGTAGAGGTTCACGCCCATCACGTTGATGCCACCGTTCAGGAGTTCGGCAGCGGCAAGCGTTGCAAGTTCCAGCTTCACGGACTGGAGGCTCTTTTCCAAGTTCTGCGTCTTGGCAAAGCTCTGCTGAATGCGGTCGAAAACTTCGGCATCCTTGCAGCGGAGCTGTTCGCGGAGAGCCGTGAGAATCTGAGTTCCTGCACGGAGCAGCGCGAGAGTGCCACGGCCAGAGACGGCTTCGATACGGCGCACGCCAGCGGACACGCTAGATTCAGAGATAATCTTCACGAGGCCGATGTTGCCGGTGTTCTGCACGTGCAAGCCACCGCAGAGTTCCTTGGAGAATTCTTCGTTGCAGGCGCCCATCTTCACCACGCGGACTTCGTCGCCATACTTTTCGCCGAACAGTGCCATGGCACCGCTGGCCTTGGCTTCGTCCACACCCATCACCTGGGTGTTGACCGGCAGGCATTCCATGACCTTCGCGTTCACGATGTCTTCCACCTTCTGGATTTCGACCGCGGTCATCGCGTTGAAATGGCTGAAGTCAAAGCGGAGGAGTTCGTTGGAAACAAAGCTACCCTGCTGCTGCACATGAGTGCCGAGCACCTGGCGGAGAGCGGCCTGGAGCAAGTGGGTTGCAGAGTGGTTACGGCGGATATCCATACGACGTTCGCCATCGACGGTTGCCATAAAGACGGCACCCATCGTCGTTTCGTTGGCCACGCCCTTCTTCACCTTGCCGCGGCAGAGGGCGGTGTCGTTCACCTTCACTGTGTCGAACACGTCAATTTCCAAATCAGCAGAAACCAGCGTTCCCTTGTCGCCGACCTGGCCACCCATTTCGGCATAGAAGGTCGAGGTTTCGAGCACGATGGAGAGGACGCCCTTGTCTTCACGCCAGCGCACGACCTTCGTTTCGCAAGCGGAAAGTTCATAGCCCACGAACTTGGTGCTTTCTTCGCTGTACTGCGTCCAGCCTTCGGTACCCATGGTGTTGATGCCCTGCTTCATGTTGGCGCGGGCGCGGGCCTTCTGTTCTTCCATGCACTTGTTGTAGCCTTCTTCGTCAATGGTCAGGCCCTTTTCTTCGGCGAGAATGCCAGTGAGGTCCGGCGGGAATCCGTAGGTATCGTAAAGCAGGAACACCTTGTCGCCCGGCACGGTCTTTGCGTCGCCGAGTTCAGCCACAATACCGGCAAAGCGTTCGAGGCCGGCGTCCAGCGTGCGGATAAAGCATTCTTCTTCGCTCTTGATGACGCTTGCAACAAATTCCTTGCGTTCGCGGATTTCCGGGAAGGCATCGCCCATCGTGTCGGCAAGCACCTGCACGAGCTGGCAAATGAACGGCTTCTTCTGGCCGAGCAGGCGGGCAAAGCGGCTAGCGCGGCGAAGAATGCGACGGAGCACGTAGCCACGGCCTTCATTGCTTGGAAGAGCGCCATCGGCAATAGCGAACGAAATAGCGCGGATGTGGTCGGCAATCACGCGGTGCGGAGTGCCGGCTTCACCATCGTTGTACGGAACGCCACTGAGTTCAGCAATCTTTGCGATAATCGGGGTGAACACGTCGGTGTCGTAGTTGCTGGTCTTGCCCTGCAAAATAGCGCAGATACGTTCGAAACCCATACCGGTATCGACGTTCTTTGACTTCAGCGGAATCAAGCTTCCGTCGCTCACGCGTTCGTACTGCATGAACACGTTGTTCCAGATTTCGATGTAGCGGTCATTTTCGCCGTTCACGCCCTTGATGGGGTCCTTGAAGGTTTCGGCCTGCGTAGCCAGGTCGCCGCGGTCGTAATGGATTTCGGAGCAGGGGCCGCACGGACCGGTGTCGCCCATTTCCCAGAAGTTGGAGTGAGCGTCGAAACGCATGATGCGGTCATCCGGGAGACCGGAAACATCCTTCCAAATCTGCCAGGCTTCGTCATCGTCCTGGTACACGGTCGCAAAGAGGCGTTCCTTCGGGAGCTTCCACACTTCGGTCAAAAGTTCCCAGGCCCAGGCGATAGCTTCTTTCTTGTAGTAGTCGCCGAAAGACCAGTTACCCAGCATTTCGAAGAAGGTGTGGTGGTAGTTATCACGACCTACAACGTCGAGGTCGTTATGCTTACCGGAAACGCGGAGGCACTTCTGGCTGTTGCAAGCGCGCTTCCAACCCTTAGGATTGTCACCCAAAAAGATTGCCTTGAACTGGTTCATGCCCGCGTTCGTGAACATGAGCGTCGGGTCGTCATGCGGGACCACCGGCGAAGAACGTACAAAGAGGTGGCCCTTGGATTCAAAGAACTTGATGAAAGATTCGCGCACCTGCGCAGAAGTCATAGTAGGCATAATGTGTCCCTTTTAATTTTTTCGGGGAACAATATAGAAAAATGCCGACTATATCACCTTCACCTTTTTAGGGTTGGTGAGGTTTTTCACCTCTTTCAGAAGCTTTTCTGGGCCTACTTTCTTATATGCCAGTTTTAGGATTTCAGCCGCGGCCATCGCATCATCCAGGGCACGATGATGCTTAAATTCAGACAATTCCAGCGACTGCGTTAATTTGTGCAAACTATAACTCGGAAGTCCCGGGAAAAAACGACGCGACACCTTCACCGTGCAAAGTCTCGGTGGATCGATCTTGATACAGCAGCGACGAAGTTCCGTGCGCATAAATTTTATATCGTACTGCACATTATGCGCCACAAAAATACGGTCTTTCAAAAGTTCCGCAACCTCCTCGGCTATCGAGGCAAATTGGGGCTTTCCACGAACCATTTCGTCAGTGATGCCCGTCAGATTCTGTACAAACGGTTGAATCGGCATACCGGGATCAATCAGCGCCGAATAGGTTTTTACGACATCACAATCGTCTAGCAACACAATACCGACTTCGGTGATGCGCCCCACTTCGGCCGTACCACCCGTCGTTTCAAGATCTACAACCGCGAATTTCATTTTACCGGAATATCGAACTCCAGCGTCTGCTTGGCAGATTCGCTTACAACCTTAGCCTTGAGCACCTTGGACTTGGGCTTTGCATACAACGGCACCACCATCAAGTTTGACACCTTACTGCTTTCGACAGTCGGCTTGGCCTCGCTATCGCACGCCGTCTGCGAAAAAATCGGCTTTTTGCCCTTGTCATAAATGTAATAAGTCAGCTCTCGCGTAAAGCCCGGCTTAATCTGGCTCGTGGGCACCTGGAAGTACACAACACCACCCTTGGGAACCTTGCGCAAACTATCCCGAATTTCTTCTTCGGTAGCAAGTTCGCCTTCAAGCATCATACGAACATCTTTCTTAATCTTATCGACACTTTCGTACTGGATCGTAATCTGGAACTTGGCGTCTTCGGGAATAGCGCTCGGGCGCACATCGCGGATTTTGGCGTTATTTTGGTAGTATTCCCAGCGGCCGTTATCGTGCAAAAGCACCGTCGAACCATTCGAGGTTGTCGCGACAATGTCATCGGCAAAAGAATTTGTTGCAAACAGCAACAAAATGATGCCCAAGACCCATAAAAAGCCGAGTCCACCACAAAGCCAGTAGTTTAATTTCATTAAAGCCTCAATCCTATGTTCCATAATATATACGAATCCTCTTTAAAAAGATAAAATGCAAGGAAAAAAGAGTATTTTATAAGAAACACCCCAGCTCATGCGAGTCGGGGTTGTTTTCAACTGAAGTAATTAATTACTTCTTCAAATATTCATTGATGCCGGCTGCAGCACGACGACCTTCACCCATGGCGAGGATCACGGTTGCGGCACCCAGCACGATGTCACCACCGGCGTAGACCTTCTCCATGAAGGTCTTGTTGGCGGTTGCATCTTCGAGAAGGATATGGCCCTTCTTGTCAACGGAGAGTTCCGGCGTGGTGTTGCTGATAAGCGGGTTGCTCCCGTTACCGATAGCAACGAGCACGGTGTCGCATTCGATTTCGAAGCTTGCACCTTCGACCTTGACCGGACGCGGACGGCCCTTTTCATCGGGTTCACCGAGTTCGTACTTATCGACGAGCATACCGCGCACGTGGCCGGCTTCGTCGCCAAGAATCTTGGCCGGGTTCTGCAGAACGCAGAATTCGACACCCTCTTCCTGGGCATGGAGAACTTCTTCCTTACGGGCCGGGAGTTCGTTCATGCTGCGGCGGTAAATGATGCGGACCTTTTCGGCACCGAGGCGGAGAGCCATACGGGCAGCGTCCATGGCAACGTTACCACCACCGAGAACGACCACGTTCTTACCGGGCCACATCGGGGTATCGGCATGTTCCTGGTCGTAGGCGCGCATCAGGTTTGCGCGGGTCAGGTATTCGTTAGCGGCGAACACACCGACCAGGTTTTCACCTTCGATGTTCATGAAGAGCGGAAGGCCTGCACCGGTACCGACGAACACGGCATCGAAGCCATCCTTTTCAATCAGGTCCTTGAGCTTGCGGGTACGGCCGATGACAAAATTTGTCTCAAACTTCACACCCATGGCCGCAAGGGATTCAATTTCGTTGTCCACGATCTTCTTCGGGAGACGGAATTCAGGAATACCATAGCGGACCACGCCACCGAGCTTGTGGAAAGCTTCGAAGATGGTCACGTCGTGGCCTTCGCGGCGCACGTCGGCAGCGACAACCAGGCCGGCAGGACCGGAACCGATCACAGCCACCTTCTTGCCGGTAGCAGGCTTCACGGCCGGCACAGAGGCACCACCGTTGTTGCGTTCATAGTCGGCAGCAAAGCGTTCCAGGCGGCCGATAGCCACAGCCTGGTTCACGTCCTTGTGCATCTTGCCCATGGTGCAGTTCATCTGGCACTGGCGTTCCTGCGGGCAAACGCGGCCGCAGATTGCCGGGAGCAAGCTGGTTTCCTTAATCTTCGCGATAGCGGCCTTGAAGTCACCTTCGGCGATCTTCGCGATGAAGGCCGGAATGTCGATGTGCACCGGGCAGCTTTCGACGCAGAACGGCTTCTTACAGGCGAGGCAGCGGTTGGCTTCCACGATAGCCTGAGCTTCGGTGTAACCCTGGGCCACTTCCTCCATCACGCGGGCGCGGTAGCTGGGTTCAAGCTGCGGCATCGGCTGAGCCGGAATAGCAGTCTTGTCCTTGGGCTTGAGCGGCTGCGGAAGAGCCTTAATCTTTTCAAGTTCCGCCTTGGCGGCGGCGTCCAACTGTTCACGAGTCAAATGTTCAGACATTACTTGCTCTCCTTGGCCTTTGCGTCAGCCATCTTGTCAATGTTGCACTTGTGGCCGTCGTTGGCACCAAAGCGGTGCAAGGCATTCTGTTCCTGGGGCTTGAAGGCGCCCATGCGCTGGAGCATGTTGTTCCAGTCGACTTCGTGGCCGTCGAATTCCGGGCCATCGACGCAGACGAACTTCGTCTTGCCGCCGATAGTCACGCGGCAGCCACCGCACATGCCGGTTCCGTCTACCATGATGCTGTTGAGGCTCACGACAGTCTTCACACCATACGGCTTGGTGGTGAGGGCGCAGAACTTCATCATGACCGGAGGACCGATAGCGATGACCATGTCCGGCTTGCCCTTGGTGTCTTCGCAGAGTTCCTTAAGAGGTTCGGTCACGAGACCCTTGCGGCCATAGGAGCCGTCGTCGGTCATAAAGATGATGTTGTCGGCGAGAGCGGTCATTTCGTCCTTCATGAGGAACAGGCTTTCGTTACGGGCACCCATGATGATGGTGACCTTGTTGCCTGCAGCCTTGAGGGCCTGAACAATCGGGTGCATCGGGGCGATACCCACGCCACCGCAAACGCAGACCACGTGACCAAAGTTTTCGATATGGGTCGGGGAACCGAGCGGGCCCACGAGCACCGGAATATCGTCACCGACTTCGAACTTGGAGAGTTCGGTGGTGGTCTTACCGACGGTCTGGAAAATCAAAGTGATAGAGCCTTCAGTCGTGTCGGCATCGGCGATGGTGAGAGGCACGCGTTCGCCGTTGTCCTTGTTCGTCTGGAGGATGATAAACTGGCCGGCCTTACGCTCTTGGGCGATCAGCGGGGCCTCGACGCGGAACATATAGACCGCGGAAGACATTTGTTTTTTAAAGAGAATTTTTGCCATAGTGGGGAGGAATTTAGAAAAAAGGCTCCCCGAACGAGGTTACCTTTTTCATAAAAACATACTCCATTTGGACCGGTTAGGCCCGAAAAAGGACTGTTTGTCACTAGAAGTAGATGAATCCGCCGAAGCTCACGAACACGCCTTCGCCATTGAAGATGGACTTGGTGTCGGTGAAGAAGGAATCGCCAAAGGCAAATTCGCAAGCGGCCCAATCCTTGTACTGGTAGCGGAGCCCCATCGTAGCCTCCACCTTGTCCGCTACACTCCGCTTAACCTTCACATCGGCGTAAGGAGTCTGGTTATCGACATAGCGGAACGCCTCCCACGTATAGCTAGCCTCACCAAAGAGCATCAGCGACTCCGTCAAGATGACCTCGCCCAAGATATTCGGAGCCAGGTTCACGCCCACGGTCCAGAGAGATGCTTCCTTGTACTTGCCAGACGTAGAATCGCGCATATCAGCCTTGTCGTAAACAGTCACAGGAACAGCCGCGTTCAAGCCCATATAGACATTAGCGTAGTTTGCACGGAGCACCGGAGTGCCGTAATTGAACAAGGGAACAACCGTGAAATTCGATGTCAGAGAATCGCCAATCAGGGTTCCGCCAGATTCCAATTCATCTTCGTGACGATTAAACGCGACTCCCGCCGACCAGAAATGCTTGCGGGCCGAAGGACCGTCCGTCACAATCAAGGATGCGTCCAAATCCCGGTAGCGCTGCTCCGTCTTAGGTCCCCTGGCAGGCTCCACATTCGTTTCCTTGGCAAAGGTTATCCAATCACCAGACAAAGTCACGACATAACCACCCAAGGTCTTAGACAAGGTAAGACCCCAGTCATCGCCTTCCACCGTTTCCTTGATGTCGGCATCCTTGGTTTCAGCTTTAATTTGTCCTAAACCAAGGCGAGCTTCGATTGCAAAGCCGGGCGTTGCGTAACCGGCCGTGGCACGGCCCAATTCACCCGAAATATCCATGGCGCCAAAGAAGCCGCCCAACGAGACAACTCCCTTTTCACCTGTAGGTTCAATATAGAAGAACTTCTGGTTGGCAAGCTTGGTCAAGCGCTTGTTGAGCAAGGCATCCACATTGTCGCCAGCGGCTTCGTTCTGGACGCGGTTATAGGCATTGCCATGAAGGACGGTAAACGGAGTCTTGGGCGGGCCCATACGAACAGGAACTTCACCAGGAGCGGCCTCGGGAGCGGCAACGGGCCCCTGGGGAGGAACCGTTTCGGCAACCTTCGCTTCCGGAGCGGGTTGGGCAGGTTCAGCACTCTTCTTCGACGGTTCAGCCACGGGAGCAGGTTCTGCAGCAGCGGGAGCGGCAGGCGCTTCGGCTGGCTCAGCGACCTTTTCGGTTGGTGAGCTTGTCGTACCATCGGCGGGGGCAGGCTGCACCGTTTCTGTAGCGGCAGGTGCAGTAGCAGCAGGCGCGGCGGCCGGCTGATCCGCCACGGCGGGAGCAGGGGCTTCAGCAGCCGAGGTTGCAGGTTGGGTAGCATCTTGCGCCATCGCAAAAGCAACGGAAGCAAGAGTCAATGCAAGAGACGTCTTAAGATTCATATCATCCTTCTTTGTTTACATTCTTTTTCAATTAGGCTATGTCCACCCAAAGTGTTGCTCCATTCAGAAAATGGCCTAAATGAGCCAA
>SAMEA3663015__coassemble_617_pt1 | contig 13153 bp, 5 predicted proteins | sample SAMEA3663015__metabat2_low_PE_034 | metagenome-assembled genome bin SAMEA3663015 (sample SAMEA3663015) | pig gut metagenome | biome: pig gut; feature: pig-associated habitat; material: faeces | place: France | collected 2012 | reverse complement strand
AAGGACTACATCCGCGGTAAGATTGACCGTCGCGGCTACCAGGAAGTGATTACGCCGGACAGCGATGCAAGGCGAGAGCAGCGGACAAACTCGTTTGTCCATTGCCGAGCCGAAGAGTTGGGATGCTTGCATCCCAATCGTGAACAAGACTTTGTGGATCAAGTCCGGTCACGCCGACAAGTACAACGAAAACATGTTCAAGACCATGGCTGGTGACGTTGAAATGGCTGTGAAGCCCATGAACTGCCCCTGCCACATTCAGATCTTCAACACCGGCCTGCGTAGCTGGCGCGACCTCCCGATGCGTCTTGCTGAATTCGGTAAGTGCCACCGTTACGAACCTGCCGGTACCATGCACGGTTTGATGCGTGTCCGCGGCTTCGTTCAGGATGACGCTCACATCTTCTGTACCGAAGAACAGATCGCTTCCGAAGTGGCTGACTTCTGCGCTCTCGTGAAGGAAATCTATCACGACTTCGGTTTCGATTCCATCGTGGTGAAGTTCTCCACCCGTCCGGAACGCCGCGTGGGTTCCGACGAACTTTGGGACAAGGCTGAAGCCGCCCTCGCCGAAGCCACGAAGCTCGCTGGCCTCGACTACATTTTGAATCCGGGCGAAGGCGCCTTCTATGGCCCGAAGCTTGAATTCACCCTGAAGGATTCCCTCGGCCGTGATTGGCAGTGCGGTACCATCCAGGTGGATTTCAACCTGCCGCAGCGCCTTGGTGCTGAATATGTGGGTAAGGACAACCAGAAGCATATTCCTGTTATGCTTCACCGTGCAGCAGTTGGTTCTATCGAACGCTTCCTCGGTATCCTTATCGAAGAATTCATGGGTGACTTCCCGCTGTGGTTGGCTCCGGTCCAGGCACGCGTCCTCCCCATCTCCGAAAAGTTCGCTGAATACGCCCACAAGGTGGAACGCGAACTGGTGAACGTCGGCATGCGTGTAGAAATCGACGAAAGCAACGAAAAGTTGGGCTACAAGTTCCGTCAGTGCGAAATTCAGAAGATTCCGTACAAGATCATCGTTGGCGAAAAGGAAATGGCCGAAGGCAAGGTTTCCGTCAACAAGCGTAAGGAAGGCGATAAGGGTTCTATGACCGTTCAGGCCTTCTTGGATATGACAGCCGATGACCGAAAAGTCGTCCGTTAGTCAATAGCGAACAATGCTTAAAATGCGTAGGCTTCTTTGGAGCCTACGTTTTTTTGACGAATCCAACGAAAAGCGTGCAAACCGAGTGTCGCAAAATTATGCTTGCATAATTTTACCTGTCCTCGCTTGAAGGGGATGACCGAGGTGCAGCCGCAGACTGATTATTCCGGAGTACTTTGAGCCACCAGTTCAGTGTTAGAGAGCCACTATTCCGGAAAAAACGGAGCCACCCTTCCGGCAGTTGAGAGCCACCCGCAAACCAGCATGAAAACTCTATAATGCAAATGTCCACGGCAAATGACGCCGCGGACTTTTTAAATGGAGGTCTCATGACCAAATATCGCGAAATACTCCGGCTGAAGCACTTGGGCTTCAGCGAACGGAAGAGCGTCTATGCGGCGCAAACAGCCAAGGCTCAAGCGACAGGAAGATCCAACTGCCCATACTGTGCCTTGTCGGAAAATGCCAACAAGAACAAAATCTGGAAACTCGCCGAAATGGACGCCGACCACGTAACCGCTTGGAGCAAAGGCGGCGCAACCGACCGTGCCAACTGCGAAATGCTCTGCAAGTCGCATAACAGAGCCAAGGGGAATAGGTGAAATGATTATGATTACGGAATTTTACTAATTCCTTGCAATCTAACGCTGTTTACATCAGCTACGTTTCCAACACGGTGGTAAACAACACGAACTTTTAACTTTTCGTTGAAGGCGTTGATGATGAACGCCGTGTTTACAGCGACTCCTAATGCGCCAACATTGTCCATCGCATCCTCAACGAGAAGAGGCCTTAAAGTGTTGTCGGAGACTGTTGTGTTAAGGGTTCCGTTGTCATAATAAGGGTGTGTTGCAAATCCAGTAGTTTCAAAAGTCTGACAACTAGAAGTTTTTCCAAGATAAAAACGAACGGCGCCAGATGATTCTGTGGAAATTTGGCAGACGTAGCCATCGTTATAACATGATCCCAAAGGGATTTGCATGTTAGATGTTCCGTTGTTGCACTGCTCTGCTGCGAAGGAAATTGCTGCACTAGCGAGAAGTGTTAGAATAAGCTTTTTCATTTTAATGACCACCTTTTAGTTGTAGTGTTGGTTGGTTGTTTTTTATAATGATGTTTGATGAGCCTTCTGATGTAAAAGTGCCGTTGACCTTAAAAAAAAGACTTTGGTGAAAAAAATCTTTTACTTTATTTTTTTTTTGAATTTTTAGGCTTGAGTTTGTTGTACAAAACTCTTTTGAAATCGAATTTGCGTTTGGAATCTTATCAAAATTCAACGTTCCGTCATCTTGGAATACGCATTGAATTTTGTAGAATGGCGTCTCAAGACTTGAACTCTTGCCGTATGCGCTATAATTTAAAATTAAATTGCAGAGGGCAGCGTACTCAAGTTTTCTATAGTATTTTTTATAAATAAAATAAATGCCTGTAGAATCTTCAGCATAGTTATAGTAAAACGATTCCAAATGGAATAAGCTGGTGTCGATATAAAAACTGTTTTGTTTATTTTGTACTAATTTGAAATTTTCAGGAATAACATCTTCTATATACATTTTTTTTGAGCATGTTTTGTTCTCTGAATAAGAAATTCCGCATTTAGAATAAAAAAATATTGAGTCTTCATCGGTTCCTTTAATATTGGATTGATTACGTCTTATAAGCAATTCGTTGTCTACATCAAGTGGACTCTCTGCGCTTGGTTCCCAGCCAGGCATGCTATAATTGAAATATAATCCTGGTTCTCCAAAATGATTTAAGGAATCTTCACTAAAAAAAGTATTAATATCATTCCCAAAAGGTTTAATCCATGGCTCACCTCGGTCAGTCCAATTATGGTTTGGAAACCAAAAACCGCCAAAGCCTTTACACCTTTCCAAATTCGCTTCCCAAGTTTCTGCGAAAGAAAGGGTATATAGCAAAAGAAAAAATTTAATGGAAAATTTGATCATTTCTATTCTCCTTTCTTGTATGGCGGGAATAAAATTTGTAATACTCCATAAGGAATATGCTCTATACCGCTTATGGAATAGCCCCAACCCTGGCTTTCGTCATTGTTGCTATCAAGAACAACCCTTAAAAACCTTGATTTTACAGGAATTTTTTTGTTTGCTAAACTGTTGCCTGAGTAGCTTCCTATTAACCGGTTCAATCCATCATAAAGATAGATATGATCCCCTTCACCAAGAGATGTTTCAGGCCCGAAAGTTACATAATTCTCCAGATAACAGCTAATTTGATTACACCCCATCTCTAGATCAATTATTTCGGATGTTTGTGTATTTGCTGCATAAGGGTGATTGCCATTACCTGTTGCATCTGTTAATGGAAAATCACTAACGATAGACGCTATTTGCGCTCTTCCGTCAGGACTATTCCCAGTTTCAACTCTGTATCCCTTTACCACAACTTGCCAAACACCAGGGTCAGGATTTTCAACATCTACAACTTCAACATTGTTTAACCTGTCAAAACAGTTCTCAGAAGGGGAAAAAATAGAAAGGCAATGACGAGATGCAGGTTTGTTTGCATCAGTAAAAGTTATATGTTCAAGTCCAGATGTTCTATCTTCGATGCGGTTGCTTGTAAGCACATTGCCTTCATTGTCAACGTTTTGTATTGATAGAGGTTCTAGTCTCCAAGGATAATAAATTCTACCAGATGGTGATATTAGGTACACATCTAAATCGTTAACGAGTTTAGGCATCATATAATTCTCTGAATTTGGATCTCCTGGAGCATCATCCCATACAATGGTTGTTCGTAGCGAAGGTTTCCCATTTGGAACATTTATATTCCAGCGCTTTTGAACTCCATTATACATAGAAAATTCTCGAAATTTAGCAAACGATTTAGAATTTATGTCGTAATCTTCAATTAGATTTAGTGCTGCTTCTGCATCTATTCTCCCCCAGCCTGTGGCGAAATCTGGCCCTTGTGGATATGGAGTGCATTTTTGAGGTCCAGTTTCGATGTTGGCTATGTCCACATTCGTATTAGCGCAGTTATGCATATCTGCTGCAGAGTGGATGAGCAGGGCCTTCGTTGTTGAACTGCGCATAGAGTATAGATTTAGTGGTGTATTTGTCTTACTCTGAAATTTTTGATACAAAAGTGCTACTAAACCTGTGACAAATGGCGCTGCCATGGAAGTTCCTGATTTCGTATCGTAGTATTTATTGTCTGAAAGCAGGTAAGGAACGCTAGAAATAACATTAGAGCCTGGTGCCATAAGATCGGGTTTTATACGACCATCCCAAGAAGGACCTAAACTAGATGAATGACGTAAAGCAAAACCATTCAAAGCTCCGACAACAATGGCATTTTTCGGTTCTTTTGTTAATGAATGAAAACCGTCAACAGCTCCTGAATTTCCTGCGCTAAAGATAAATGTTTTGGTTACAAAATCTCCTTTTTCAGAAGGCAACTTCCAATCATAGAAAATATTGTTGTCTACATTATAATTTCTTTGACCATAAAAGGATTTGTTGTTGTATTCTAGCATTGAATGAGAATGGTTCGTGACATCACCGCGTTGATTGTTTTCTGTCATTACATCGGAGAGGAAAGAGACTTTGGGAGCTACGCCATGATAGAAATATCGGTTGTCTGTTTCATATGTTTCTGACTTTGCCCCATTTCCGCCAATGATGCCTGCCACATGGGTTCCGTGGGTATCATCTTTTGTTATTTTCCCATTTGCGACGGTTCTTTCATCGTCGTAGCCGGGGGCTTTTCGTGCAACTTCATTACCTAACGCATCTAGTTCATAAAAAGCTGGATGAGTAAAATCTATTCCTGTATCATAAACACCTACAGTGATTCCGTAACCAGTATATTCGGCATTTTTAAGCCACCAAGTCGTTACAATAGGGGCATTTAATGCTTGCTGCCACTTTGAGTCATTTTGAAGTTCTGCGAGATTTATTGTCTGTCGCCCGTCATTATTTTCGGGGTTACCTTCTTTCCAAAGTTGAATGTTCTTTATGTCTTTTTGTCGCTCTATACAATGGATGGAGTCTTTGGGAATTTTGGCTAAAACAACATTACGATCAATAAACGCACTATCGCAACCGCAGTTTAATACAATGTTTTTGCACAAGTTCATTTGTACATCAGGCCAACACCTGACAACTAAATCAAATGAAGTCCGTGCGCTTACGATAGTCGTGCATGAATCATTTTCATCACAAGAGCGAATTTCTTCGTAAAAATCTTTAGGGAGCATTTTTAGCGAAAGATGAGTTGTATCATCGGCATCAAATGCATTGTAAAAGTTAGTGAGAATTTTATGCAATGTTTTTTTGCTAATAGAATTTCGGGCTATCAATAAATGTAATCCCTTGTTTTGATAGCGGGTTGTCTCAAGGAGCTTGGCGCCAATGCTGTCTAACGCTCGTCTTTCTTCAAAACTTAAAGGACTTCCTTTTAGTAGCCAAAAACGCTCGTTGAATGTTTTTGCAGAAACCGCACCATTGTATTGCGAAATAGTGATTGTCCCTGAGCGATCATGCCAATAGACATTTACGGTATCGTTTTGAAGTGTTACAGGATCGCTTCCCCATAAAATTTTTCCATCAGAATCATAGACAGCCATCTTGTAATGTTCTTCTTGAACATTTGCGTTTTGTTGGAATGAATAATCGTGCGAGCAATCCCATGCTGGATATTGGTCCCTCATGATTCTGAAGTTTATTGTAGAAGTTGCCTGCGATGGGATGTTGCCAAAGAATTTAAGTGAAACAACAGTGTATTTGGAGTTGTAATAAAATTTGGGTCTGACAGAATCAACTATAGTGAAATCATCTACGACAGTTCTAAGTGTGGAATCAACTTCAAAACTGTCGAATTGCATTCCTGCACAACTGACATCGTTTGGATGCGCTTTGCAGTATTGAATTTTTGGATTTTCTGCAAAATAGCGAATTGTTGGATTCGCTAGGGTTGAATTAGAAAGGTTCGTTAGAGCTAGTCGATATTCAACCCAGTTCCATTCGGTGCGATGCCGTTCACTCAATAACCTGACTGACGGCGAGGTTGCAAAAGCAACATTTGCCAAAAGAAGGCAGAGAATGAAACTGCGTAATTTATAAAATTTCATAATATTGTCCATTTTTATTTGAAACATACATAAAATTTGTAAGATAAATGTAAATTTTCAGCATCTGCGTTAGGGATAGTGACCCCTTGGGGACAAGACTCGCGAAGCGAGGCTTGGTTGCAAGAGCCGCGCGGGCGTGCCGCAGGTGCGCACGGGTGGCCTTGCAATATAGCCCGACCCACGCCAGTGGGGAACGCCCATAATAAGCCGATATCGCGGCTACCTCGAAGTGATCACGCCGGACAGCGATGCAAGGCGAGAGCAGCGGACAAACTCGTTTGTCCATTGCCGAGCCGAAGAGTTGGGATGCTTGCATCCCAATCGTGAACAAGACTTTGTGGATCAAGTCCGGTCACGCCGACAAGTACAACGAAAACATGTTCAAGACCATGGCTGGTGACGTTGAAATGGCTGTGAAGCCCATGAACTGCCCCTGCCACATTCAGATCTTCAACACCGGCCTGCGTAGCTGGCGCGACCTCCCGATGCGTCTTGCTGAATTCGGTAAGTGCCACCGTTACGAACCTGCCGGTACCATGCACGGTTTGATGCGTGTCCGCGGCTTCGTTCAGGATGACGCTCACATCTTCTGTACCGAAGAACAGATCGCTTCCGAAGTGGCTGACTTCTGCGCTCTCGTGAAGGAAATCTATCACGACTTCGGTTTCGATTCCATCGTGGTGAAGTTCTCCACCCGTCCGGAACGCCGCGTGGGTTCCGACGAACTTTGGGACAAGGCTGAAGCCGCCCTCGCCGAAGCCACGAAGCTCGCTGGCCTCGACTACATTTTGAATCCGGGCGAAGGCGCCTTCTATGGCCCGAAGCTTGAATTCACCCTGAAGGATTCCCTCGGCCGTGATTGGCAGTGCGGTACCATCCAGGTGGATTTCAACCTGCCGCAGCGCCTTGGTGCTGAATATGTGGGTAAGGACAACCAGAAGCATATTCCTGTTATGCTTCACCGTGCAGCAGTTGGTTCTATCGAACGCTTCCTCGGTATCCTTATCGAAGAATTCATGGGTGACTTCCCGCTGTGGTTGGCTCCGGTCCAGGCACGCGTCCTCCCCATCTCCGAAAAGTTCGCTGAATACGCCCACAAGGTGGAACGCGAACTGGTGAACGTCGGCATGCGTGTAGAAATCGACGAAAGCAACGAAAAGTTGGGCTACAAGTTCCGTCAGTGCGAAATTCAGAAGATTCCGTACAAGATCATCGTTGGCGAAAAGGAAATGGCCGAAGGCAAGGTTTCCGTCAACAAGCGTAAGGAAGGCGATAAGGGTTCTATGACCGTTCAGGCCTTCTTGGATATGACAGCCGATGACCGAAAAGTCGTCCGTTAGTCAATAGCGAACAATGCTTAAAATGCGTAGGCTTCTTTGGAGCCTACGTTTTTTTGACGAATCCAACGAAAAGCGTGCAAACCGAGTGTCGCAAAATTATGCTTGCATAATTTTACCTGTCCTCGCTTGAAGGGGATGACCGAGGTGCAGCCGCAGACTGATTATTCCGGAGTACTTTGAGCCACCAGTTCAGTGTTAGAGAGCCACTATTCCGGAAAAAACGGAGCCACCCTTCCGGCAGTTGAGAGCCACCCGCAAACCAGCATGAAAACTCTATAATGCAAATGTCCACGGCAAATGACGCCGCGGACTTTTTAAATGGAGGTCTCATGACCAAATATCGCGAAATACTCCGGCTGAAGCACTTGGGCTTCAGCGAACGGAAGAGCGTCTATGCGGCGCAAACAGCCAAGGCTCAAGCGACAGGAAGATCCAACTGCCCATACTGTGCCTTGTCGGAAAATGCCAACAAGAACAAAATCTGGAAACTCGCCGAAATGGACGCCGACCACGTAACCGCTTGGAGCAAAGGCGGCGCAACCGACCGTGCCAACTGCGAAATGCTCTGCAAGTCGCATAACAGAGCCAAGGGGAATAGGTGAAATGATTATGATTACGGAATTTTACTAATTCCTTGCAATCTAACGCTGTTTACATCAGCTACGTTTCCAACACGGTGGTAAACAACACGAACTTTTAACTTTTCGTTGAAGGCGTTGATGATGAACGCCGTGTTTACAGCGACTCCTAATGCGCCAACATTGTCCATCGCATCCTCAACGAGAAGAGGCCTTAAAGTGTTGTCGGAGACTGTTGTGTTAAGGGTTCCGTTGTCATAATAAGGGTGTGTTGCAAATCCAGTAGTTTCAAAAGTCTGACAACTAGAAGTTTTTCCAAGATAAAAACGAACGGCGCCAGATGATTCTGTGGAAATTTGGCAGACGTAGCCATCGTTATAACATGATCCCAAAGGGATTTGCATGTTAGATGTTCCGTTGTTGCACTGCTCTGCTGCGAAGGAAATTGCTGCACTAGCGAGAAGTGTTAGAATAAGCTTTTTCATTTTAATGACCACCTTTTAGTTGTAGTGTTGGTTGGTTGTTTTTTATAATGATGTTTGATGAGCCTTCTGATGTAAAAGTGCCGTTGACCTTAAAAAAAAGACTTTGGTGAAAAAAATCTTTTACTTTATTTTTTTTTTGAATTTTTAGGCTTGAGTTTGTTGTACAAAACTCTTTTGAAATCGAATTTGCGTTTGGAATCTTATCAAAATTCAACGTTCCGTCATCTTGGAATACGCATTGAATTTTGTAGAATGGCGTCTCAAGACTTGAACTCTTGCCGTATGCGCTATAATTTAAAATTAAATTGCAGAGGGCAGCGTACTCAAGTTTTCTATAGTATTTTTTATAAATAAAATAAATGCCTGTAGAATCTTCAGCATAGTTATAGTAAAACGATTCCAAATGGAATAAGCTGGTGTCGATATAAAAACTGTTTTGTTTATTTTGTACTAATTTGAAATTTTCAGGAATAACATCTTCTATATACATTTTTTTTGAGCATGTTTTGTTCTCTGAATAAGAAATTCCGCATTTAGAATAAAAAAATATTGAGTCTTCATCGGTTCCTTTAATATTGGATTGATTACGTCTTATAAGCAATTCGTTGTCTACATCAAGTGGACTCTCTGCGCTTGGTTCCCAGCCAGGCATGCTATAATTGAAATATAATCCTGGTTCTCCAAAATGATTTAAGGAATCTTCACTAAAAAAAGTATTAATATCATTCCCAAAAGGTTTAATCCATGGCTCACCTCGGTCAGTCCAATTATGGTTTGGAAACCAAAAACCGCCAAAGCCTTTACACCTTTCCAAATTCGCTTCCCAAGTTTCTGCGAAAGAAAGGGTATATAGCAAAAGAAAAAATTTAATGGAAAATTTGATCATTTCTATTCTCCTTTCTTGTATGGCGGGAATAAAATTTGTAATACTCCATAAGGAATATGCTCTATACCGCTTATGGAATAGCCCCAACCCTGGCTTTCGTCATTGTTGCTATCAAGAACAACCCTTAAAAACCTTGATTTTACAGGAATTTTTTTGTTTGCTAAACTGTTGCCTGAGTAGCTTCCTATTAACCGGTTCAATCCATCATAAAGATAGATATGATCCCCTTCACCAAGAGATGTTTCAGGCCCGAAAGTTACATAATTCTCCAGATAACAGCTAATTTGATTACACCCCATCTCTAGATCAATTATTTCGGATGTTTGTGTATTTGCTGCATAAGGGTGATTGCCATTACCTGTTGCATCTGTTAATGGAAAATCACTAACGATAGACGCTATTTGCGCTCTTCCGTCAGGACTATTCCCAGTTTCAACTCTGTATCCCTTTACCACAACTTGCCAAACACCAGGGTCAGGATTTTCAACATCTACAACTTCAACATTGTTTAACCTGTCAAAACAGTTCTCAGAAGGGGAAAAAATAGAAAGGCAATGACGAGATGCAGGTTTGTTTGCATCAGTAAAAGTTATATGTTCAAGTCCAGATGTTCTATCTTCGATGCGGTTGCTTGTAAGCACATTGCCTTCATTGTCAACGTTTTGTATTGATAGAGGTTCTAGTCTCCAAGGATAATAAATTCTACCAGATGGTGATATTAGGTACACATCTAAATCGTTAACGAGTTTAGGCATCATATAATTCTCTGAATTTGGATCTCCTGGAGCATCATCCCATACAATGGTTGTTCGTAGCGAAGGTTTCCCATTTGGAACATTTATATTCCAGCGCTTTTGAACTCCATTATACATAGAAAATTCTCGAAATTTAGCAAACGATTTAGAATTTATGTCGTAATCTTCAATTAGATTTAGTGCTGCTTCTGCATCTATTCTCCCCCAGCCTGTGGCGAAATCTGGCCCTTGTGGATATGGAGTGCATTTTTGAGGTCCAGTTTCGATGTTGGCTATGTCCACATTCGTATTAGCGCAGTTATGCATATCTGCTGCAGAGTGGATGAGCAGGGCCTTCGTTGTTGAACTGCGCATAGAGTATAGATTTAGTGGTGTATTTGTCTTACTCTGAAATTTTTGATACAAAAGTGCTACTAAACCTGTGACAAATGGCGCTGCCATGGAAGTTCCTGATTTCGTATCGTAGTATTTATTGTCTGAAAGCAGGTAAGGAACGCTAGAAATAACATTAGAGCCTGGTGCCATAAGATCGGGTTTTATACGACCATCCCAAGAAGGACCTAAACTAGATGAATGACGTAAAGCAAAACCATTCAAAGCTCCGACAACAATGGCATTTTTCGGTTCTTTTGTTAATGAATGAAAACCGTCAACAGCTCCTGAATTTCCTGCGCTAAAGATAAATGTTTTGGTTACAAAATCTCCTTTTTCAGAAGGCAACTTCCAATCATAGAAAATATTGTTGTCTACATTATAATTTCTTTGACCATAAAAGGATTTGTTGTTGTATTCTAGCATTGAATGAGAATGGTTCGTGACATCACCGCGTTGATTGTTTTCTGTCATTACATCGGAGAGGAAAGAGACTTTGGGAGCTACGCCATGATAGAAATATCGGTTGTCTGTTTCATATGTTTCTGACTTTGCCCCATTTCCGCCAATGATGCCTGCCACATGGGTTCCGTGGGTATCATCTTTTGTTATTTTCCCATTTGCGACGGTTCTTTCATCGTCGTAGCCGGGGGCTTTTCGTGCAACTTCATTACCTAACGCATCTAGTTCATAAAAAGCTGGATGAGTAAAATCTATTCCTGTATCATAAACACCTACAGTGATTCCGTAACCAGTATATTCGGCATTTTTAAGCCACCAAGTCGTTACAATAGGGGCATTTAATGCTTGCTGCCACTTTGAGTCATTTTGAAGTTCTGCGAGATTTATTGTCTGTCGCCCGTCATTATTTTCGGGGTTACCTTCTTTCCAAAGTTGAATGTTCTTTATGTCTTTTTGTCGCTCTATACAATGGATGGAGTCTTTGGGAATTTTGGCTAAAACAACATTACGATCAATAAACGCACTATCGCAACCGCAGTTTAATACAATGTTTTTGCACAAGTTCATTTGTACATCAGGCCAACACCTGACAACTAAATCAAATGAAGTCCGTGCGCTTACGATAGTCGTGCATGAATCATTTTCATCACAAGAGCGAATTTCTTCGTAAAAATCTTTAGGGAGCATTTTTAGCGAAAGATGAGTTGTATCATCGGCATCAAATGCATTGTAAAAGTTAGTGAGAATTTTATGCAATGTTTTTTTGCTAATAGAATTTCGGGCTATCAATAAATGTAATCCCTTGTTTTGATAGCGGGTTGTCTCAAGGAGCTTGGCGCCAATGCTGTCTAACGCTCGTCTTTCTTCAAAACTTAAAGGACTTCCTTTTAGTAGCCAAAAACGCTCGTTGAATGTTTTTGCAGAAACCGCACCATTGTATTGCGAAATAGTGATTGTCCCTGAGCGATCATGCCAATAGACATTTACGGTATCGTTTTGAAGTGTTACAGGATCGCTTCCCCATAAAATTTTTCCATCAGAATCATAGACAGCCATCTTGTAATGTTCTTCTTGAACATTTGCGTTTTGTTGGAATGAATAATCGTGCGAGCAATCCCATGCTGGATATTGGTCCCTCATGATTCTGAAGTTTATTGTAGAAGTTGCCTGCGATGGGATGTTGCCAAAGAATTTAAGTGAAACAACAGTGTATTTGGAGTTGTAATAAAATTTGGGTCTGACAGAATCAACTATAGTGAAATCATCTACGACAGTTCTAAGTGTGGAATCAACTTCAAAACTGTCGAATTGCATTCCTGCACAACTGACATCGTTTGGATGCGCTTTGCAGTATTGAATTTTTGGATTTTCTGCAAAATAGCGAATTGTTGGATTCGCTAGGGTTGAATTAGAAAGGTTCGTTAGAGCTAGTCGATATTCAACCCAGTTCCATTCGGTGCGATGCCGTTCACTCAATAACCTGACTGACGGCGAGGTTGCAAAAGCAACATTTGCCAAAAGAAGGCAGAGAATGAAACTGCGTAATTTATAAAATTTCATAATATTGTCCATTTTTATTTGAAACATACATAAAATTTGTAAGATAAATGTAAATTTTCAGCATCTGCGTTAGGGATAGTGACCCCTTGGGGACAAGACTCGCGAAGCGAGGCTTGGTTGCAAGAGCCGCGCGGGCGTGCCGCAGGTGCGCACGGGTGGCCTTGCAATATAGCCCGACCGCACATATATGTGCGAGAACGCCCAGCGCGCACTGGCTCGCGAAGGCGCCGACGGCACCCTGAGTTTCTATGCTAACGGCGAACCGGGCAAGAACTGGGAAGACCTCTGTGCAGGTCCTCACGTTCCCAGCACTGGCAAGCTGAAGTCTTTCAAGCTGCTCTCCCTCGCAGGTGCATACTGGCACGGCGACCAGAACAGCGACCAGCTTACCCGCGTTTACGGTACCTGCTTTGCCGACAAGGAAGGCCTGGAAACTTATTTGAAGTTCCTTGAAGAAGCCG
>SAMEA3663015__coassemble_609_pt1 | contig 13269 bp, 9 predicted proteins | sample SAMEA3663015__metabat2_low_PE_034 | metagenome-assembled genome bin SAMEA3663015 (sample SAMEA3663015) | pig gut metagenome | biome: pig gut; feature: pig-associated habitat; material: faeces | place: France | collected 2012 | reverse complement strand
TATCCTTGCTGCGGAATGCATAGAGGGCGTAAATCTTGTAGCCATCGGAATTTGCGGGCGCCGGGTCGTCGGAGTCCGTAATGATGTAGAAGTATTCGTCGTCGGCGGCAGCACCCGGGTCTGCCAGGTAGTGATAGGTAGAAATCGGGTTGTCTGCGAGACCAAAAGCAGCGAGACCCGCAACCATACAAGCAGCCTTTTTAAGGCCAAAATCTTTCCAAACATTCCTAAAATCCATAAGGACTCCTTGAAGGCAAAACACACCAAACCTTCTCATCCTAAAATTACCCTTAAAAAAGGGATTTTTTCACCCTGCAAAGAAGGTTTCCATTGACATATTGTCCATAGGATACAGAAAAAGCCCCGTTCTGCACGGGGCTCGCCTTCAAAATTCAGGATTTAACTAATCGACGTCCTTGACACCGTAGATGGTGATGTCATCGACCCAGATTTCAAACGGGCCACCAACGCCACCGCCAAAGAGGTTCAGGTTGGTCACGTGATCCTTGACTTTTTCCCAACCGATGTTGCCCCCGATTCTCACCGTATCGGCAACATCTTCCGGAGTCACCACATAGCGGGTCCAGGCGGTATCGAGTGTCATGTGCACCCACGCCTTGCCGTTTTCGTAGCCGTTCTTTTCCAAATCGACACTGTCCATCTGCACGTCGAACGAGAAGCTAATCCACTGTGCCGAATCTTCACGCGCCTCGCTGCCGCGAGCCCAGAACACAACGGAATCAAGTTCCGAAAGGTCTGTCACTCCACGGAGCGTCTTGCCCATCAATACCCAGTTGTAGTTGGAGTCATTGGTATATACAAAGTGCGCCGCCAGCCCTTCGCGATCGAGCCCGGCCGAATCAGTGCCAAGCTTGGCGCTAGCGTACTGAGAAACAGTCGTGTACCAGCCGTAGGTACTGTCCTCGAAGTCTTCGAACAACACCACCGGATAAACATCGACCGTATCCTCGACCACGGAATCCTTCGGAACCGTGTCCTTCGAAACCGTATCAGCCGCGACACCAATCTTCACGTTCTCGGAAGTCTTTTCGGAAGACACGTGAACCGTGCGGGCGCCCACCGGCAAGAAGCTGTCGTAAGACGAAATGGTTCCGTCAAGACCGGCAACCTCGTAGGTGCTATAGACAAAGCCCACCACGCTGAAATTACCCGCCGGCAAGTTTTCAAAGACAAAGTTGCCCAGCGAGTCAGTTTGAACAAAGTAATCAAATCCCTGGATACCCACGGTTACAGAGCGGACATCTTCGGGCAGAAACACCTGACCGGACATCGAGCCCGTCGCCGCCACCTTGAGGGAAACAGAATCCAGAGAACTGTCGGTCACCTCGACACGCTTGAAATCCTTGAGGGTATTTTCGCGCGCCTCAATCGTATAGCTACCCGGTTTCAGTCTCGGGAGGTTCAACCGGCCCTGGTCGTCGGTTTCGGCGTTCAGAATGCCTGCCGCGGAATCAGTTTCGACCACCGGAGATTCAAGATTATCGGATTCATCACTCAAAGTAAGGCTATTCGCGCCCGCCAAGAAATCGGAAGGACGAACAAAAACCCTAGTACGGGCAGCAGGCGTCCCATCGCCCTTCTGCACCGTAAGCACGACCGCGACCGAGTTCTCCGTTTCAAGCGAAGAACCAGCCGTATCCTTGCCGGCCGTACACGCCGCAATGAGCGCACCCACCGCAGTAGTCAAACCTATATGCCACACCCACTTCTTCATTTAGACTCCCTTTTGTCGCCCTCCACAGCATCAACGGTACGGACACCGCCCTTTCGCGCTATCGGATAGAACGCCATCGAAAGCTGCATCACCCGGTCGGAATTCTTGGCACCATCCACTCTCTTCTGGACCAGACGCCTAAATTCCCTAAGCATTTCTCCCAAGTCATCGAAGCAAGTCTGATCAACGGACAATGTAAGTGTAGAAATATTTCTTTCGTCCACAGGAATATTGTCAAGCGCATTACTAGCCAAAGAAAGCACTTCTTTCTGGAAATGACGCACGGCCTGTTTCTTTTCGGGGCCACCCACAGTCAAGTGAGCATCCGTCAGCGCCAGTTTACCCGACGCCATTTTCTTCACCAGGCCCACTTCGAGCAAGGTGTCAATTGCTTCTTTTGCCTGTTCCTCGGTAATCGGGGGACAGATATCGCGCGAAATCTGCTTGACATTCACCACGCCACCGTTCAGTTCCAGGTAGGCGCGCACGGCGGGAATCCACCAGTTTTCGAGCAGTTTGAGTTCGGCTGCCTGCAGACTGTGGCGGTCCACGTCCCTCAAATCGAGGGCCTTCGCCATCAGCTCCTCGCGCTTGTTCTTGTCCTTGGTTGCAGCGGCAGAGAACAGCAAGTCAAAGTATTCGGCCTCGCGACCGGACAGATGCAGGATTTCTTTCGCGGCGGGGAGCGCATGAGCCGGGAGGTGCTGCTTCTTCTGCAGCACACGGTAAAGGTAGCTGGAATCCAATCCCAGCTTGTCCCCCATCATACGATACGAGTAGAAAGGCATCTCAGCCTTCCTGCGGTCGTAGTACTCCTTCAAGAAGTCGCGGTAATCCGATATGTCAGAAAACGTAACCATAATTTTTTTACCCGTATATTTACATAAATAAAATAGACTTTGCAGGTAAAGAAACATATACCTAGTGTGATTTTCGCATGGATGTTTTATCCAAGCGGATTGTGACGCAAGTCACAGAGGCGCGATGTGAAGTGAGGGGTGAGGTGGGGTGTGAAGGGCGAGGGGTGAGAGGTGTGGGGTGGGGTGTGAGGGGGGAGCAACCCGTTTGGCCTGTACGCAGCCCCATTTCGCAGAAAAAAAACTCACAATTTGCAAATGAGTAGCAAATTTTGCGAAATTTTACTATATTTTGCAAACGATTCGCAAATTCATCCCGTGCAAGACGCATCGCGCGCCCTCCTAACGGCGAAAATTTGCGAAAAACGAGGAAAAATGGAATACAAGACGCAAACAAGGCAAAAAATCACGGACTACATGGCCGAGAATCCCGACCGGATTTTCAAGGCGTCCGAAATCGCCAAAAGTTTGCCCGAAGTTTCACTGAGTACTATATACAGGAACCTGTCCCGTATGGAAAAGGCCGGCGTCGTACAGATTGTCGGTGCCGACGACAACAACGAGTTGCGCTACCGCTACACGGGTCCAGGCCAGTGCGAAGAAAAGATGCACCTCGTGTGCAAGGAATGCGGCAAGTTCTTTCACTTGGAAGGCCCCGCCCTCAAGGTGTTGCAGCTTTCGGTGCAACGCAGCGGATTCGAACTTGACCAGCAACAGTCCGTGTTGCTCGGCCGCTGCTCCGGCTGTTCGCGGAGGCGTCATGGTTAAAGCACTCTTCAACAAGTTGCTGGTATTTTTAGCATCGCTCTACGTGGCCAAGCATCTGGAACACCACTGCCACGGCGAACACTGCCACGTGTGCCACCACATCCACCGTTGCCTGGGACTGATTTCGGTTTGCATGGAACTGGTGGTGGCGCCGTTTGAACTTGCTTTACGGTTCTTCTATTTCAAATTAGTTTGCTTCAAGGCGGCAGTCGCGCCGTCGACAACTCTTGTTTCACAGAAAGTCCTGCTACTGAATTGATGCTCCCCTTCGGCACGGCTCGTGTCACAGAAAATAAAGCATCAACTCAATTTCACGCCCAAACGGCGAAGGACTTTTAATGAAGAAGATTGCATTCATTGCATCTATTTTTGCGCTACTTACACTCTTTATAGCGTGCAACTCGGATTCCGAAAAGAAGAATTCGGAACAAGCGGCAAACAACGGCAAAAAGATTTCCGTTGTCGCCACCATTTACCCGCAATACGCCTGGCTCAAAGAAATCCTTGGCAACCAGGCTGATTCCCTGAACCTTACGCTCTTGGTCAAGAACGGCATGGACTTGCACAGTTACAAGCCCTCGGCTGCCGACATCGCGACAATCGCCAAGGCCGATATGATCGTGTACGTCGGTGGCGAATCGGACAAATGGATCGAAAAGGCACTTGAAGCAACGCCCAACGAAAAGCGCGTGCAGGTGAACTTGCTCGAGGCATTGGGCGACCGCGTCAAGGCCGAAGAAATCGTCGAAGGCATGCAAGCCGAAGAGGAACATGAACACCATCATGAACACGCCGAAGAACACGAAGACGAGCATCATCACCACGAAGAAGCCGAGAACGACGAACATATTTGGCTTTCGTTGAAGAATGCAGAACTGTTGGTGATGAACCTTGCCGACGCCCTCTCGAAAGCGGATACAACACACGCTACGGAATACCACATGAACGCGGCCCTTTACATCGCAAAGATCAGCGCCCTGGACGCCCAGTACCGCGCAGCAACAGACAGTGCCCATTTCAAGACCATTCTGTTCGGCGACCGTTTTCCGTTTCGTTATCTGGTGGATGATTACGGCATTAAGTATTTTGCCGCGTTTGTTGGCTGTTCCGCCGAAAGCGAAGCGAGCTTCGAGACGGTAGCTTTCTTGGCCGGCAAGATGGATTCGCTTGCGCTCCCCGCGATTTTCACGATTGACGGAAGCAACGGGAAAATTGCGCGCGCGATTCTTGACGCCAGCAAGAAGTCGAAGGAAACGCCGGTTCTTACGCTGAATTCGATGCAGTCTATCAAGAATTCGCAGATGGATTCCGCAAACTACCTCGATATCATGCGCGAAAATCTCGAAGTGATCAAAAAGGCTTTGAAGTAGGTTCTCTATGGTTTTGATTAAGTGCCGTCAATTGACACTTGGGTACGGGAACAAAGATATCGTAAGCGATTTCGACTACGACATAAACGCAGGTGACTACCTGTGCATCGTGGGCCGCAACGGTTCCGGAAAGACCACGCTTTTGCGCGGCATTTCGGGACTGCTTTCTCCCAAGAGCGGAAGTATCGAATTGTGCGACGGCCTTACGCGAAACCAGATTGGCTACTTGCCGCAAATCACGAACGTGCAGAAAGATTTTCCGGCTTCGGTCGAAGAAATCGTGCTGTCGGCATTCCAAGGTAAAAAGGGACTCTTGCCGTTTTACAAGAGGGCCCACCGCGATCGCGCCATGGAATGCATGGCGCTTACGCGGACCGAAAGCCTCGCAAAATCTTGCTTCCGCGAACTTTCGGGGGGCCAAAGGCAGCGCGTTCTTTTGGCCCGGGCCCTCTGCGCCGCCGAACGTTTGCTGCTCCTAGACGAGCCGGTGACAGGCCTCGATCCAGAATCTACGGAAACCATGTACCGTATCATCGAAGAGCTGCATCAGAAAGGAATGACCGTCGTCATGGTCACTCACGATGTAGACACCGCCCTCGACGATGCCACCCGCGTGCTGGATTTCAATACCATTTCAACCAAGGAAAAATAAGTACTGGATTCCGTCGTTACGCTCCCGAATGACTTAAAAAAACTCATATCACTTCCTACTGACCACTGTCTACCGCCTACTCTCTACTAACCCATGCCTGAACTTATCGAAAAACTTTCGTTCTATCTAGATTTCCCTTTCGTTCGCTATGCGATTATCGTGGGCGTTCTCGTATCGCTGTGTTCGTCGCTCCTGGGCGTCACTCTCGTGCTCAAGCGCTATTCCTACATTGGCGACGGGCTTTCTCATGTGGCCTTCGGTGCGCTTTCGATTGCAGCCGTTCTCAAGGTAACCAACAATATGCTGATTATTCTCCCCATCACCATCGCAGTCGCCGTACTGCTTTTGTGCTCGGGCAAAAAGGCAAAGGTCAAAGGCGATGCCGCCATTGCCATGGTATCGGTGGGGGCGCTCGCTATCGGTTACTTGCTCATGAATATTTTCTCTACATCGGCAAATATTTCGGGCGACGTATGCACCACGCTTTTCGGCTCTACATCCATTCTCACGCTCAAGGTAGAAGAAGTCTACCTTTGCGTGGCACTTTCCATTGCTGTACTTACCGTATTCGTTATTTTCTACCATAAAATTTTTGCAATCACCTTTGACGAAAATTTCGCTCAGGCGACAGGCGTGCGCGTGATGCTTTACAACATCCTCGTCGCCGTGATTATCGCCGTCATCATCGTTCTCGCCATGAATCTGGTGGGCGCCTTGCTGGTGTCTGCCTTGGTCGTATTCCCGGCCCTTTCGGCCATGCGTCTTTTCAAGAGCTTTTTCTCGGTAACCGTTGCTGCAGGCATTATCTCAGTCCTATGCTCGCTTATCGGAATCTTGATTGCCATTTTGGCAGGGACGCCTGTGGGTTCGACCATTGTGGCCATGGACATCGTGGTGTTCGGAATCATTTGCCTTGTCAGCCTGATTCGCGATAAAAGAGTTTAATATCCAGAATATTCTTATTCCTCGTTTTATTCGCGCTCGCATTACCGAGTTTCGCGCAAAAACCAGGCCAAGTCAAGGCCCTTCATTTTGACTTGACTAAAATGAGCAGCACCGTCGTGTTCGCCCTAGTCCACCGCATGGTGACAGAACCCGCCAAGTTCCAGGGAAAATACATCAAGATGGGCGGCGGTATTTTCGAGCTACTACGACGATCAAATCGACCGCCGCTTTTACGGCGGCGTCATTGGCGATGCACTCGCCTGCTGTTCGCAAGGACTCGCCTTTGAACTTGCGAAACCCCGCAAGTACCCAGAACAATACCCGGCCGAAGGCGATGCCATTATTGTCGAAGGCGATTTCGATTATGAAAAAGACGAAGGCGGTGGCGGATTCCCTATTATTCGCAATGCTGATATGCAGACTAAATAAAAACTTTTCTATATTTATGCATAAAATTAAATAAACGCATAACAAATATAAGTATGGTGGTTCGTGCCATGGAAAAGAAAATGACTCTACGCGAAGCTTTTGAAAGCAAGATGATGCTGCTCGATGGCGGCATGGGTTCTGTCATCCAGACATACGGGATCAAGGGCGCGAACAACGACATGCTCTCCATCGAGAAGCCGGAAATCATTCTCGATATCCAGCGCCGCTACGTGGATGCGGGCGTGGACTGCCTGACCACCAATACGTTCTCGAGCCAGCGCGTAAGCCAGCACGAGTACCACCAGGAACACCGCATTGCCGAAATGAACCGCGCCGCCGTGAAGATTGCGAAGCAGGCCGCGGCAGAGGCCATGGAAAAGTACGGCCGTCAGGTGTACATCCTCGGTGACGTGGGCCCCACGAGCAAGATGCTCTCCATGAGCGAAGACGTGAACGACCCCGCGAGCCGTAGCATTACTTTCGACGAACTGGAAGACGCCTACCTGGAACAGATCCAGGTGTTGATTGAAGAAGGCGTCGATGCCATTCTGATTGAAACGATTTTTGATACACTGAATGCGAAGGCTGCCGCAAGTGCATTTACCAAGGTGATGGAAAAACGCGCTGCCGACGCCGGTGACAAAGCCGCCGACCTCAAACCTGTGGAAGTCATGTTCTCCATGACGGTGAGCGACGCCTCGGGCCGTACACTTTCGGGCCAGACGGTGGAAGCGTTCGCCATAAGCGTGATGCACATGCATCCGCTCTCCATCGGCCTCAACTGCGGTCTCGGTGCCGACGGTATGGTGCCTTACCTGCGCCGCATGGGCAAGGTTGCGCCCTGCTACATTAGCTGTCACCCGAATGCAGGGCTCCCGAACCAGTTCGGCGGTTACGACGACACCCCCGAAGACATGGTGCGACTCATGGGCGTTTACCTGGACGACAAGCTGGTGAACATGATTGGCGGTTGCTGCGGTACCACGCCGGAACACATCGCCGCCATGCGCAAGATGCTGGACGCCCTGCCAGCCGATTACGAACGCCGCAAGCCCGCACCCAAGTACGCCACGAGCCCGCTCTTACGCCTCGCGGGTCTGGAGCCGCTGTTCAAGGAACAGATGCACCCTAGCGACGGTGCAGACTGCTGCAACGCCGAAGATTTTGTGAAGGTGGGCGAACGCTGCAACGTGGCTGGCTCCAAGAAGTTCCTGCGGCTCATCAACAGAAAAAATTACGAAGAAGCTTTAGACATTGCCCGCAAGCAGGTCGAAGACGGCGCCGACGTGATTGACGTGAACATGGACGACGGCCTCTTGGATGCAACTGCCGAAATGCAGACCTTCTTGAACTTGCTCGCATCGGACCCGGCCATCAGCCGCGTGCCGATCATGGTGGACTCATCCCGATTCGAAGTGATCGAAGCGGGCCTCAAGTGCGCCCAGGGCAAGTGCATCGTGAATTCCATCTCCCTCAAGATGGGCGAACAAGCTTTCATTGACCACGCACGCACCATCAAGCGCCTCGGCGGTGCCGTCATCGTGATGCTCTTTGACGAAGAAGGCCAGGCCACCAACTACGAGCGCCGCGTGCAAATCGCCGCCCGCGCTTACGACATCATGGTGAAGCAACTGGATTTCGCGCCATCGGACATCATCTTTGACCCGAACGTGCTGACGGTCGCTACCGGCATGGCGGAACACAACGCTTACGCCATCGACTTTATCCGTGCGGTCCGCTGGATTATGGACAACCTTCCCGGCGTGCGCATCTCGGGCGGGCTTTCGAACCTTTCCTTCGCCTTCCGCGGTAACAACTACCTGCGCGAAGCGATGCACACCACCTTCTTGCATTACGCGATTCCGAACGGCATGGGCATGGCCATCATGAACCCCAGCGCGATTATCGAATACAAGACGATTCCGCTTGAACTCCGCATGGCCATTACCGAAGTCATCTACAACACGGAACCGGACGCGAGCGAAGCGCTTATTGAAATTGCAAGCCGCATGACCGCGGCCGCCGCTGCCGCCAAGGAAGCGGGCACCAAATACGACCCGAAGGCAATTTTCGCCATGAGTACAGGCGCAAGCTCTTCTGACGACAACGCCACCGCTACCGCCGAGCAAAAATCCACGACACCCGAAGAACGCCTGCAAGAAGCGCTTCTCAAGGGAACTTCCACCACTCTTCAGCCCGACCTGATGGAACTCATCAACCGAGGCGACAGCCCCGTGGGAATTATTTCTGGCCCGCTTATGGACGGCATGAACGAAGTGGGCCGCCGCTTCGGTGAAGGCAAGATGTTCTTGCCGCAGGTGGTGAAGACCGCACGTACCATGAAGAAGGCGGTAGAAATCCTGCAGCCCTACATCGAGGCGGGCAAAGACGCCAACGCATCGAGCCGCGGCAAAATCGTGATTGCAACCGTGAAGGGCGACGTGCACGATATCGGCAAGAACATTGTTTCCGTGATTATGGCCTGTAACGGCTACGAAATGGTGGACCTCGGCGTGATGGTTCCCGAAGACGTCATCGTGAAGGCGGTCATCGAAAACAAGGCCGACATCTTGAGCCTCTCCGGACTGATTACGCCCTCACTCGAAGAAATGTGCACCGTGGCAAAGGCCATGCAGGACGCAGGCCAGCGCATTCCAATTATCGTCGGTGGCGCAACGACCTCGCCCACGCATACTGCCGTGAAAATCGCACCATGCTACGACGGTCCCGTATTCCACGTACGCGATGCCGCAAGCAACCCGGGCCTCGCCCAGAAACTTTTGGATCCGGCGACTAGCGAACAGACCATTCGCGAAAACCGGGTCGAACAGCAGCGTATCCGCGACAAGCAAAACGGCATCCAGACAGAAGCCGCGAATGCCATGGCCGCTGCCGAAAAGACTCCCGAAGAACGCCGTTACAGTTGCGACTGGAGCAAGTACCAGCCCGTGGAACCGCCGTTCATGGGCGAAAGCAAGCTTCCGCCGATTTCTCTCGAAAAAGTCATCCCGCTTATCAGCTGGGAATACTTCTTCTTCACCTGGAAAATCAAGCCGAACCAGGAAGAAGCCAAGAAGCTCAAGGCCGACGCCGAAGAACTCATCAAGAGTCTCACAATGCCCGAGTATGCGCTACGTGCCGTGCAGGCGTTCTACCCTGCAGCCGGTACGGCAGATTCAGTCATCTTCAACACGGGCCGTACCGGCACCGACTCCGACCTTGTCGAAGTCGCCACGGCACGCCAGCAGAACCCGGAAGGTACCTGCCTCGCCCTCTGCGACTACGTTGCTCCTGCAAATGCGAACACCGCAAGCGTCTTCGCCGCTCCCGCCGGTAAGGATGTATTCCGCGACATCGTGGGCGCCTTCGCCGTCACCGTGAGCGACGCCTTCGTCAAGCGCCTCGAAAAGCTCAAGGCCGAACAGGGCGGCAGCGACTACGACGTTCTTTTGATGCAGACTGTCGCCGACCGCCTCGCCGAAGCAGGCGCCGAATACTTGAGTCAGGAACTTGCACGCACCAGCAGTTGGAAGGGCATCCGCCCGGCCGTCGGCTACCCCGTGCTCCCGAACATCAAGGAAATCTTCAACGTTGCAAAACTCATCGATTTCGGCAGTGTCGGAATATCGCTCACCGAGAACGGTGCCATGTACCCGCAAGCCTCCGTGAGCGGCCTCTACATCAGCCATCCCGATGTGGACTACTTCCACGTGAAGGCGTAAGAAAAATACGCATTTTTTTATCTATACTACAAGCCGTAGCATATAGAAAAATCCCGAGATTTGAAATCTTCGGGATTTTTCATTACCGGGTTTTTAGCGAACTCGGGACCTCACTTCACGTTCATTCTAAAGGAGGAGCCGTTGGGAGTCTTCACCATATAAATGCCAGCGTCCATAACGCGACTGCGAACCATGTCGCGGGCCTCGCGAGAAGATGTTGCGTTCAAATGGTCCATCAAGCGACCCTGGGAGTTGTATATCTTGTAAGTTCCCACATTGGAAACATCCAAATTCAAACTATAACCTCCACGGATTCCGTCAGGTTCATCCAATCCTGCTTCGGTAAGTGCAAACTGAATCCAGTCCAAATTGCCGTAAGCGCCAGTCACCACCACACGGAGAACATGTTCGCCCTTGATCAACGTTTCAGTCTTGCCTTCGATGGTACCGTAGGTATTCCAGTCTTCGCCCTTGGGAATAGAGATGGTATCGCTTACCGCCTTGCCATCCAGGAACAACTGGAAGCCAGCAACATCTAAGCCGCTTGCCACATTGGCACGGAATAGGAACTGGGCAGTTTCAGCCACTTCGACGGTATATTCCATCCATTCGCCAGCATCGGTATAACCCACAGCATAGCCCTTGCAGTCTGCAGTTGCAGCAGAATCGGCGCAATCCAAACCTACAACGTCTACACCGTCTTCGCGATAAACTTTACCTTCGTTTACAGCATCCTTATCCTTGTAGGAAATGCTCTGGCCACCTTCATCGTAATTTTCAAATTCAATTCTACCCGGGATCGTGGCAGCGGCCCCACCGAAAGGTGTCTGGGGCACAATGTTGGAGAAATCAGCCACGGGAATCTCCTTGATGTTACGGATGTACTGGAATTCCTTCTCAATGCCTGCATTGGCAATAACTTCCGCATTGTAATAATCATTAGGCTGCTGGAGGATATTGGTTCCCGCCTGATTCGTTCCCACGCCTGCAGGAGAATTCTTGAATACGTTTTCCTTCACGGTGAAGCCGCTGGAACCTTCATCCAGATAGATGGGCACATTCCAATAGTCAGCCCACTTTGAGGTTCCATTGTCGTGGATATAGTTATGCTGAATTTCGCTACCGGTACCCTGATTGGAAAGGGTGTAAATCGGACCGGAGTCACACAGCAAGCGGGCAATATGATGGATATTGTTCCAGTTGATGTGATTGTTGGTCATGGCGGTTTCTTTCTTGGTCCAGCCAAAGCCAACAGAAATTCCAGAGTAGTATGTGTAAGACACTTCGTTATGTTCAATCACCACATAGCGGGGGTAACCAGCGCCAATACCCACGGCACCCTGGTGCTCGTTGGTGACGTTAGTAATCAGGTTGTTCTTGATGGTATCGCGAGTGCTGATTTCTTCCTTGTCAGAGGGGTTGTATCCTTCATGAATTTCGCTGAGGGAGTCGGGAGCGAACTTCCCCAGCATAATGCCAGCAGCACCCACTTCAAAGAAGGCATTGCCCTGAATCAAGTCGTCGTTAGTTCCAGAAACAAAATCAAGGCCGGTAGCCGCAATCTGGGAGAAGACGCAACCCTGCACCAAAAAGTGATGGGCATTTTCCACACGGAAAGCGGCATCGGGGCGCCACAATACATACTTGTTACTGTTCAGCTTTTCCCAGTTTCCGCGGCTAGGGTCCGGCAAGACATCCACGTTAAAGTTGGCTGCCTGCAAATCCAAGAAACCTTCTTCGCTGGGGCGGGTATAATTGGAATGGGCAAAGGTCAGACCTTCGAAAGCCATATAACCAACTTTATTTTTGGTATCCTTGCCAAGAACATTGAACAGCGTGTTGATGCGGGGAGCCACCACATTGGCGGTCTGCATATTTTCGCCCTTGCGAGCCTTGTAATAAAGCACATGTTCCTTTTCGTCCAGGAACCATTCCCCTTCCGCATCAAGAAGGTCGTAGGAATTTTCCAGATAGAAGGCCTGCTGCTTGGGCGGATTGCTCATGAAGGCCGTGCCCAGCATAGGGTAAGCTCGATGGAACAGCTTGGTACGTTCAGGATCCTTGGGAATCAGTTTTGCGGTACCGCCGTTTACTTCGGCTTTTTCCAGACGCAAAATGTTCTCGGACCAGGCAATCATCAAGTGGATTTCAACATTCTCGATGTTCTTGATATTCTTGATGTAGTCCGCAGACACATCGAAAGCGCGACCGGTGGAGTCCACCTTAGTCAAACGAACAAAATCGTGGTCAAAACCGCCAACGCCCTTATCATTTGCGGCAATTACATTGGGGAAGCAGGCACGAACAGCCTTCTGGTTATTCACATAAAGCTGGCGGAAACGACCTTCCACATTTTCAGCCTTCCAGATGTTATTGGCTTCGTCATGAAGAGTCCAGCCTGTAATAGGCATGCCGCCGGTAATCAGCGGATGTTCGCCTTCCGCAGCCTTGTAGCGAACATAATAGCCATTCTTACCGCCATCCCGTTCGTCAAAATTGATGGTATTGGTTACTTGATAGGTGCCTTCGCGAAGAATCACCTCGATGTCGCCTGTCATGGAACCATTAATGGCGCGCACTGCCTTCTGGGCAGCACCAATGGTCTTGAAAGGTGCATCCTTAGTGCCTTTTGCAGCATCACTCCCATCGGGAGCCACATAAAATGTTGCCTGAGTTGCCGCCTGTGCCAAGCCGGCCAAGCCAAAAGCAGCGGCACAAAAAACAGCCTTATTGAAAAAAAACTTCAAAGACATATATCATCAATTATCAGAAGGTGAAGGCAGGTTGATTC
>SAMEA3663015__coassemble_604_pt1 | contig 13332 bp, 11 predicted proteins | sample SAMEA3663015__metabat2_low_PE_034 | metagenome-assembled genome bin SAMEA3663015 (sample SAMEA3663015) | pig gut metagenome | biome: pig gut; feature: pig-associated habitat; material: faeces | place: France | collected 2012 | reverse complement strand
CTTCTGCATCGCCACGATGATCGCCCCCAGCGCGCCGCCGGCCGCCGCCTGCCAGCCAAAGGCGCTCTTGACGATCGTCGCAACCGCGGACGGAATATGGGCCACGTTGTAGACCACCAGAACAAAGGCGAAGCAGACGTAGAGCACGACCATCAGCGGAATGACCTTCTCGCTGACCTTCGCGATGCGCTTGAGTCCGCCGATGACGACCAGTCCCACGAGCACGGCGAGCACCACGGACGAGCCCACCGTCACCCAGGAATAGTCATTTCCAAGAATCGTCACCTTGTGGACCATGTCCGGATCGAAGAACTGCCGGATGGCGCCGCAGATCGAGTTCACCTGCGTGAAGGTGCCGATTCCGAAGAGCCCCACCAGCACGCCGAAGAAGGCGAACAAACACGCCAGCCACTTCCACTTCGGCCCCATGCCCTTCTCGATGTAGTAGAACGGTCCGCCAAGCACATGGCCGGTCGCCTCGTCGTGGTCGCGGTACTTGACGGCGAGGAGCCCTTCCGCGTATTTCGTCGCCATGCCGAAGAGCGCCGCCAGCCACATCCAGAAAACGGCACCGGGGCCGCCCATACAAATGGCCGACGACACGCCCACGATATTTCCTGTGCCCACGCGGGATGCCGTGGAAACCATCAGGGCGCCAAAAGAAGAAATGCCGCTCCCCTGCACCGGTTTTTCGTTGAGGACTCGGAGCGTTTCAACGAACAGACGGATTTGCGGGAAACCCATGCGAATCGAAAGGAACAGGCCCGCCGCCACCAAAAACAAGGGCACGATAAAGGGCTGGTAGAGAAAGTCGCTGAGAGTCGTAATGACATTATGAAGGGGTTCTAGCATAGGCTTCTCCTTTTATAATTGACAAAATAATAAAATGGCCCACGTTTGTGGGCCAAGTATCAAGGAGAAAGAACCTAGTGTGAGCAAGCCATAATCAGTAGAATTGCGAACACTATCGTGCCGAGGCAGCCGCTGCACATATTTTACCTTTTGTGGTTTCCGCGGCGGATGTAGTCGGCGTCCACGTTCTTTTTCCAGCTACGTTCGTTGATACGGTTATTGCGGATGTCGCTCATCAGGCAGCATTCCGCCATGTACATAGTTTTAATGCCTTCGCCGTCATTTACGAAGTTTGCTGCGCGGCTTTCGTCAATACCGAAATTCCTGGCGGTTTCGATAGCGTCGATATTTGCACCGAGGAAAATGAACTCCCAGCTGTACTTTTCTTTCTGGCGTTGGATCATTTCCTTGACCCGTTCGGCGGTGTACTTGTGGCTCGAGTTTTCGTAGCCGTCGGTAGTGATGACGAAGATGGTCTTTTCGGGGCGGTCTTCGTCGCGGGCGTACTTGTGTACGTTTCCGATATGGTGGATGGCGCCGCCGATGGCGTCGAGGAGGGCGGTTCCGCCGCGGGCATAGTATTCTTTGTCGGTCAGGGGCTCGATGCGTGCAAGCGGAACCCGATCATGGAGTACTTCCATTTCAGTGTCAAAGAGAACGGTGGAGACGTATGCCTCGCCTGTTTCCTGCTTCTGCTTTTCGATGGTGCTGTTGAAGCCCCCGATGGTGTCCTTTTCGAGCCCGCTCATGGATCCGCTGCGGTCGAGGATGAATACGATTTCGGTGAGTCCCTGTTTCATGATTGCCTCCGTGCCGCTATGTGTGCGGCTTAGGTAATGGCGGCTGGCATTGCGCACTCGCGATTTTTGCCTTCGCTGCCGGTTAACGGAAACAATTATAGATGCCGTAAAGGGCAAATTGGTCGCCTGGCAGGCGACATTTTAAAATGGCGTTTTTGAGCGAAATTCGGCAGTTATGCGCCGAGAGTCGGTTGCCCGAACTTGAAAAGCATACTATTGATTTCCCAGATGTCGTACTTTTCGCGTTCGATGAAGAATTTGACAATCAGGTCGCCCGTATTGGAGGGCGAAAGTGCAAATCCTGCGCGGGCAATCAGGTCTGCCGTTTCGTCGAGGTTCAGGTGCAGCGCAATGGCGAGTGCGAGTGCAGTCTTCTTGGTGGGCTTGTAATCCATGTTGCTGCGGATCTTGGAAAAATGCTTGCGGTCAAGATTCGCCTTCTTGTAGACATCGACATCGTCTAGGTTCTTTTCATGAATCAAGTGGAAAAGCTTGTTGCAGAAAGTTTCGCCCGGTTTCGCAAGAATGTCGTCAAGGGATTCGGCGCATAGACATTTTGCTTTGTCACACAGTTTGTCTATGCTTTCTTCGATGTCGAGCTTAATGCAGTCCCTTTCACGGTTTAGGTTGCCCCAGCTGTCGTTCCTGTTTTCATCCCATCGCTGCCTTACATAATCGTGGACGTCGTCATATTTGTCCTGTACATAATTGTCGTCAATGTAGGCGTGAATGTCGCTGTACAGGTCTTCTGAAACTTCGAATGACTTGCGGTCAAAAACGACCAGCTGTACGTCCATTTCGTTTGTCTGCAAAAACGTGCCGATGGCCTTTAATGCAATCTTCAGCGCACTGTCCTTGGGGAATTTGAACACGCCGCTTGAAATCAGTGGAAATGCGATCGTTTCGCAGCCGAGTTCCTTCGCCTTTTCGAGTGCGCCCGTGTAGCAGTTTTCAAGCGCGAGCGTTTCACCGGAAGCGCCGCCGTTCCACTTGGGTCCAACGGTGTGGATGATGTATTTTGCCTTCAAAGCGAATGCGGGGGTCACCGCGACTTCGGCGACATTCAATGCCCCGACTTTCTCACGTGCCGCAAGCAGTTCCGCGTGGCCAGCCGCCTGGTAAATATGGTATTCCGCGCCACCTCCGCAAATGGGGTTCTTGTTTGCGGAATTCACGATGGCGTCGGCCCTGACTTTGGTGATGTCGTTGCGTACAATTTTTAAAGGCATAGTAACAGTCCGGTTTGACCCTAATAATATACGAATATATAGTTAAAATGCCAAATTCGCGGAATTTATATATATTTGAATTGTACTTTTAACGGAAACTGGGTGTTATCTAGTATCCCTTGGTTTAATGAAAAATTATACCATCCGCACGGAACAACCGCGCGACTTTAAAATCGTTGAAAATCTTACCCGCGAAGGCTCCAAATAAACAGGCGTTGGAGTAATTCGGTGCCTTTTTTACAAAATTCGACATAAAAAAAATCCCTTTTCCTTCATTTATGTATATTTGTAAAACAAACTAACCCCCTCTCTACCTAGCGTTTTTATATGGCTATCAAGAAGAACGAACTCTACTCTTCTCTCTGGGAATCTTGTGACAAACTGCGCGGCGGCATGGACGCTAGCCAGTACAAGGACTACATTCTGACGCTCCTTTTTGTGAAGTACGTGACCGACAAGTTCAAGGGTCAGAAGTACGCTGATATCAACGTCCCGGCAGGCGGTAGTTTTGATGACCTCGTCGCGCTCAAGAACAACAAGGACATTGGCGAAAAGATGGACAAGGCCATCGCGAAACTCGCCGAAGCGAACAATCTAACAGGTGTCATTGACAACGCAAAGTTCTTCGACAATTCCAAGTTCGGTAACGGCAAGGACATGGTGGATACCTTGACCGGCCTCGTGTCCATCTTTGAACGTCCGGAATTTAATTTCAGCAACAACAAGGCGGGCGGCGACGACATTCTGGGCGATGCCTACGAATACCTGATGCGCAACTTCGCTACCGAAAGCGGCAAGAGCAAGGGACAGTTCTACACCCCGGCAGAAGTGAGCCGCATCTTGGCGAAAGTCATCGGCCTGGGGAAAGTCAAGAACAAAAACACGACCATTTACGACCCCGCGTGCGGTTCGGGCTCGCTCCTCATTCGCGCAGCCGACGAGGCTCCCTTCGACATCGCCATTTACGGTCAGGAAAAAGAAACCACGACGGCGGGCCTTGCAAAAATGAACCTGGTTCTCCACAACAAGGCAAGTGGCGAAATCAAGTCGGGCAACACGTTCTCGAACCCGCAATACCTGGACAACGGCGCACTGAAACGTTTCGACTTTGTCGTTGCGAATCCTCCGTTCTCTCTCAAGAACTGGACCGACGGCTTGCAGGAATTTGGCCGCTTCGACGGCTATGACGATCGCCCGCCCGAAAAGAACGGCGACTACGCCTGGCTTCTGCACATTCTCAAGTCGCTCAAGCCCACCGGCAAGGCGGCAGTGATTTTGCCCCACGGCGTGCTGTTCCGTGGCAACGCCGAAGAATCCCTCCGCAGAAACATCATCGATCGCGGCTACATCAAGGGCATTATCGGGCTCCCCGCGAACCTTTTCTACGGAACGGGCATTCCCGCCTGCATCATCGTGATGGACAAGGAAGACGCTGCCGAACGCCAAGGGATGGGCGGCGGCATCTTCATGATTGACGCAAGCCACGACTTTGTGAAAGATGGCCCCAAGAACCGCCTGCGCGAACGCGACATCCACAAGATTGTGCAGACCTTCGTGAACCGCATCGAAGATGACCCCAAGTACGCGCGCTTTGTCCCGATGGAAGAAATCAAGGTCAAGAACGGCTACAACCTGAACATCCCGCGTTATATCGACAGCGGCGACGTCGAAGACGAACAGTCCATCGACGCCCATCTGAACGGCGGCATCCCCGCGGGCGACGTGGATTCCTTAAAACGCTATTGGGATATTTTCCCGAGCCTCAAGAACAAACTCTTCAAGAAATTCCGTGCGGGCTATTACCAGCTCAAGGTAGAAAAAGACGAAATCCGCAGCGCAATCTTCAACGACGGAGAATTCAAGGCCTACGCAGAACAGATTGACAACGCCTTTGACACATGGCTCAAGAAGTCTTCCAAGAAGTTGATGAACATCGACGGCGCGGTAGATGTGAAGAAGTTTGTCATAGAGCTCTCGGAATCGCTGATAAACGAATTTCGCCACATTGAACTGGTGGACTTTTACGACGTTTACCAGGTGCTGCTCGCCTACTGGCAAGAGACCATGAGCGACGACGTTTTCGTGCTCAAGTACGACGGCTACATGGCCGGTGCCGAAATCGTGAAAATCTTCAAGAAGGAATCCAAAAAGGATGATGGCAAGAAAAAGGCCGAACCCAAGGAAATCGGCTGGGAAGGCAAACTCTTGCCCAAGACCGTCATCGAGCGCGTTTACTTTGCCAAGGAACAGGCCGAAATTGAACGTGCCGAACAGATTGTTGCCGAAAGCGAATCCAGACTCGAAGAATTCGTGGAAGAAAAAAGCGGCGAAGGCAGCGTGCTGGCCGACTACGCCAAGGAAGAAAGCGAAGACCTGGACGCAAAGAAGATTGCCGTCAAGCTGAAGGAACTGAAAAAGCAGAAAACGACCAACGAAGAATTCGATGTGCTCGCCAAATATACCGAACTTGCCGACACTGCCAAGAAACAGGCAAGCATTGTCAAGGAACTGAACAAGGCGCTGGACGAATCCGTCAAGAACAAGTATGCCGAACTCACCGAAAAAGAAATCAAGGACCTGCTCGTAAAACAGAAGTGGAGCTTTGATATTTTCGAAGGAATCAAGAGCCTCTATGACACCACCAGCCACACGATTGCAACTCGCGTGACCGAACTCGCCGACCGCTACGAAAACACGCTCCCTGGCCTCGAAGCAACCGTTGCCGACTACGAAACCAAAGTCAAGAACCACCTCAAAGAAATGGGATTTGAAGTTTAGGAGGACGCATGGAAACGAGGATAATAAAACAGGACTTTAACCAAGTTTATTCAATAATCGATATCCATCGAAAGCGTGCCTTCCAAGAAATCAACAACAATTCCTTGCTGATTGCGTGGAACGTTGGTGGCTATGTCTCTGCAAAGATAAAATCGGCTGAATGGGGAAGTGGCGTTGTAACGGAACTGTCTGAATATTTGCGAACAAAAGACCCTAGCCTAAAGGGGTATAGCCGCAGGTCGATTTATAAAATGGTTCAGTTCTATGAAACCTATTCTGCACCAGGTTTTGCCACGCTTATGAGCAAACTTAAGCTGGCCGAAAAATTGGTTCTGCCCGCAAATATTGATAAAGACATAATTGTGCCGATTCAGTTGGCACAAATGGTGTTGCGATGGTTGCAGAATATAAGGAAAAATTGATTCCGCAAGAAATGTTGCAGAGAAGTTTGGAAGAATTTGTTAGTGCGATAGAGAAACAGTAAATGAAAGAAACGAAATTCAAACAGACCGAAGCATGCCAGACGAAGGACGAAAGATAGTCATCCTGGAGCGAAGCGATAGGATCCACTCGTGTCATCCTGAGCGGAGTGTAACGGAGTCGAAGGATCTAGAGCTTAATTTATGAAAGAAACAAAATTTAAACAGACCGAAGTCGGGATGATACCGAGCGATTGGGAAGTAAAGACTATTGGTAGTTTTTGCAAAGTTTATGATGGAACTCACCAGACCCCAAATTATGTTGATTTTGGGATCCCATTTTACAGTGTAGAAAATGTATCTGCCGATGATTTTGAACATACAAAATATATATCGTTAGAAGAATATACACAAATATCCAAGCGAGCTAATATAACACAAGGCGATATATTAATGACTCGAATTGGGTCCATTGGTGTTTGTAAATATGTTGATTGGAATTGCAAAGCAGGTTTTTATGTAAGCCTTGCATTGCTAAAATGCAACGATAGAGTTGACGCCCGCTTTATTTGTCATCTCTCAAATTCGGAAAATTTCAAAAAGGAAATAGAACTTCATTCTTTACTGACGGCCATTCCGCAAAAAATTAATTTAGGCCCAATTTCTGATGTCCGAATTGCGCTTCCTAAAACGATAGAAGAACAACAACGCATTGCAAACGCTCTCTCCGACGTTGACACCCTAATCGCGAACCTAGAAAAACTCATCGCCAAAAAGAAAAACATCAAACAAGGCGCAATGCAACAACTCCTCACCGGCAAGAAACGCCTCCCCGGATTCGCCCCAGACGAAAGAACGGGCTCACGCCCTACAGACGAAAGACGAAAGGCGTGTCATTCTGAGCGAAGCGCAAAGCGCGAAGTCGAAGAATCCAGTGGCTACAAAATGACCGAACTCGGAATGATACCCAGCGATTGGGAAGTGAAGACTATTAGCCAAGTTGGAAAAATTATTGGCGGTGGAACTCCAAGTACATTTAATTCTGCATATTGGAATGGTTCTGTTCAATGGTTTACGCCTGCAGAATTGTCTAAGGCCGGCAAATATGTGTCTAAAAGTGAAAGGACTATTACCAAACTAGGTGTTGAAAATTGTTCTGCAAAAATCCTTCCTGCAGGAACGATTCTTTTAACAACTAGAGCTTCAATTGGCACAAGTGCCATTTTGAAGGCTCCTGCTTGTACCAATCAAGGTTTCCAGTCTCTAGTTGTGAATTCAGAAAATTCTAATGAATTTTTGTATTATCTATTGTCGACCAAAGTTGATGAAATGATGAGTCTGGCTTCAGGATCAACTTTTTTGGAAATTAGTCCCAAAAAATTAGGCGGAATTCAATTGCAAATCCCGTCAAGTCGAGCCGAGCAAACCGCCATCGCAAACGTCCTCAGCGACATGGACACCGAAATCTCGGCCCTCGAAACCAAACTCGCAAAATACCGCAAACTCAAAACCGGCATGATGCAACAACTCCTCACCGGAAAAATCAGGTTGGTATAGAAAATTTATTATTATTAATAAAAAAGAGGTCAAAAATGATTATTCAGACATCGGTAAACATAAAAGATCGTGGCGAAGTGACTTTGTCGCTGCTCCCATTGGAAGAATACGAAGCGATGCCTCTAGATCCAAGTTTTCATAAGTTTGCCTTGGTTGAAACTATTGCAGATAAAGATGAACCATATTTTTTATTTACAGCGAACAAAGGTGCGATACTTCAAGAATTTGGCCCCAAAAAATCAAATATTGTTGAGTCTGAAGAATCATTAAAGTCAGTTCTAGATGATTTAAAAGAACAAATTTTTTCGGCAATTCAATCTGGAGCAATAATAGAATTCGACGACAAGGATGCTACATCTGATGTAAAACCATATAATCCGGACTCTATTCGGATTGATACAAAGAATTTTTCGTTAAGGCAAATTTTTGAGTTGGTTTCTGATGGTGATTTAGATTTAATGCCTGAATTTCAAAGAAACCAAGTGTGGGATAAAACAAGAAAGTCTAGATTAATTGAATCAATCTTATTGAGAATACCTTTGCCTGTTTTCTATTTCTCGGAAGATGACGAAGGACGCTATACTGTTGTTGATGGATTGCAAAGATTGTCTACTATTTGCGAGTTCATGAAAAACAAGTTGAAATTGGAAAATCTTGAATATTTAGATGAAAGCTGCAAAGGAAAAACATACAATCTAGAACCTAAAGATAAGAAAATTGAAGAAAAGTTCTATCGTAGATTTAACGCCTATCAGATTGCCGTAAATATCATTAGTTCCGATTCCCCTGCTCGTGTAAAGTACGACATTTTTAGGCGTTTGAATACAGGCGGAATGCCTTTGAATATGCAAGAAATTCGTAATAGTTTTGCGTCTCAGCCATTACGAGATTTGTTGAAAGAAATGGTTGCTTTACCATCCTTTAAAAAGGCTACCGACAATTTGCCTGATGCTAGAATGCAAGCAAGAGAATTTGCGCTTCGTTATATTCTTTTTCTGAAATTAACGAACGAAAAGGGGAATGTCGATTCATATAGCGGAATAATGGATGATGAATTAGATGACTGTGTCGAACGTATCAATTCTATGAAGGCGTTTGATAAGGATTACTATGTTCAATCGTTTGATAATGCGATGCAAAACGCATATCATCTATTTGGAAGACATTGTTTTAGAAAAGTCAAAGAAAGTACATGTAATTCAACAAATAGACTTATTATCAATAAACTGCTTTTTGAAAGTTGGTCTGTAATATTATCGCAATATGAAACCGACTCTGTAACGAAAAAATTTGAAGCAAATAGCTTTATAAAAATTTTAGGTCGTGAACTTGATACAGATTTAGAATATTACAGGTATGTGTCCTATGGTACCAACGGTAAAGCCAATGTAATCTATGCGTTTAACAAAGCCTCAGAAATAATGAGAAGAGAGATGGAGGGTGTGTAATATGAAAAAATTGCATATAGAAAAATTCAAATGTTTTCATAGTATTGACATTTCTCTCAACCAACTTACGGCATTTGTTGGTGCTAACGGCTATGGCAAGAGTTCTTCTATACAATCTATTTTGTTATTCAAAAAGGCCATAAAGAGCAATAGCGGAAAAATATATTTAGACGATGTCTTTGGTCAAAATTTAGGGACTTATGATTGTGTTTGTAACAAAGCCGATGGAAGCAATGAGTTTTCTATATACATAAATACGGATGAAAATCAACATGAAGAAGGTGTAATTTTTAAAGGCGAATCGGACGAACCTAGTTTTGTAATGAAAGTGTCCAATAATGGGAATAGTAATTTTGAAGACAGGTTATATTATCTATCGGCAGAAAGGATTGGACCCAGAATTTCACAACCCCTAGTTCATTTAAGTTATAGAAATGTCGGTACAATGGGGCAACATACAGCTCAGGTTATAGAGTCGTTCCCTATTACGAGAAAATTAGACGAAAAAAGATGTTTTCCCGATTCAAAAAATAAGCGTTTGCAAGCTCAGGTAAACGAATGGTTGGGGTCTATTTTCCCGGGTGTTAAGATAAAAGCGAAAAAATCCTTAGAAACATTAACAGCACAAATTCTTATAGATAATGATTTTTCTACGGAAAATTTTGCGACAAACATTGGCTTTGGCATAAGTTATGCTCTTCCTGTGATTGTAACATGTTTGATAGCAAAAGAAAAATCTTTTATTGTCATTGAAAACCCTGAAGCTCATTTGCATCCTGCCGCACAAGCTGCAATGGGTAAATTCCTTGCGACAATGTCTCATGCTGGATTGAATATAATTGTAGAAACTCATAGTGACCACGTAATAGAAGGCATTCAACTTTATGTGGCCAAAAATCCTGAATGGCATGATAAAGTTACTATAAATTGCTTTGGGAAAAAGGATGGCGAAAGTCAGCCTAGTGTGGAGCCTATAACATTCAATAAGAATGCTGAATTCTCTGGATGGCCCGAAGGCTTTATGGATCAATCTCAGATTGATTTCACTGAATTAAGGGAAACTCGAGTTTCGCAAAAAAAAGGTTCAGAATTCGCATGAGTAAGGTCTCTATTTTCACGCATGTTTTTGATGATTCGTATGTAGGAGCGTCTAGTGATGAATTGGAAAAAAATCTGGACGATTTAAATAAAGCAATCTTGAACAGAAAGAAGACGAAAATATCGTATTTCTCTTTTGATAATGATCTGTTTCAAGTAAATGTTGCTGGAAACAGACTTTTATGCGATGTTATATACTCTCCGTCTTTTAATAGACAAGTATCAAATACCCTTTCAAAGACTTTATTATTAGGACACCAATGTGCTGTAAAAATCAACGATATAGCGATGTTGCAAAATGATATTGCAAAAAACTTTCAGTTTGATGCGTCTGATATAAATTTTTATGCATTGTGGGGATTACGTTTTGCCAATCCTAATTCTAATTATATAACGAATCAAAATGAAGAGAATTCTTTTTTTGAAAATTCCACAAGAAGTTGTCTAGACAATAAAACTTTTTGGGAATTAAAAAATGTTCTATTTCCCAAATTAGAGTTCTTAGATAATGTGAAAGAAGGCATTTCTATAATTACAGGTACAGAATTTAATGTTATAATAAAAGATTTATTTCTGCTTAACAATTACATTTCCGAACATTCCGTAAAAGGGTTTTCGTATAAGTTCTTTAAACAAGCTACACGTGTAGAGATTTCACCCGAAACCGATCAAACTTTAAAAAATTATGGAAATTACCGAACGTTTAATATTCCTGGAAAAGGAACAAAAGTTTGTGATCTTCATATGAAAACTCCGAACTATAGAACTAATATTTATCCTGATGAAGAAAATGAAAAAATGTGGATTACCTATATTGGCACACACATGCCAACAATGGAACATCCAACATAAAATTTTCCATTAGCATGTATAGTGTTCCTTGCAATACGCTGTCAAGTCCCTCGCTAGATTACCGGATGTTGTACAACTATTTCCAAAATAGAAATAATTCAGCACGTTACTTCTTTTTGCTTGCGTCGTAAGTGGCTTACTTTTTTGCAACAAAACAATTGAATCCTGTCATAAAGGATTCTGCTCCTTGACGGATGTCTTCCAAAATCTCTTGATGCGACATCTTGGAATGCCTTAGGGAATTGTATTCGCGCAGTTTGCGAATGTCTTCTGCATCAAAGCGGCTGCTTAAGTTAGGGAATTTCATAGTCCAATCTCCAAATATGTTTTCAGGGTGGCGGCGACTCTAAGTTTTTTTGCATATTCTATGAGTTTCGCGATGTTCCTGTCGGTGCGATGCAGATATGTCTTGAGAATTTCGGCACATACGTCCAGGCCGATTTTGTTGCGGTATTTGATGGCATCGCAGACAGAGCGTTCCAGGTCGGTAACGCGCACCTTGTGACCATGAACCTCCTCTGTCGTAGTTCCAAACTCCAGCAGATGATCTGACCAGTAGTAAAGCGTTACGGGAGGGAATTCGGGCAATACGAGTTTGCGTTTGCGCGGGATGGCGATGCAAAATGCGGAGGGAATTTGCGTTGTCAGCTCGTAATGCTCCCATGCGGAATACATGCACAGCACGCCGCCGGGTACAAGAACGTCAATGTCGAGCATCGTATCTGCAAGCGCGGCAGGCTCCGCGAACACTCCGGGGCGCAGGCGAAGCAGCTCGCCAGACTGGACTTTTTGCAAGGTCTGGTGATACTGATAGGCGCTCATGTTCTCGCGAACCATGAAGCCTTCGGTATTGCCAATTTCTTTTCCGTCGTATTTGGGCATGTCTCTAATATAATAAAATTACGGCAATTTTGCAAATATGCCGTAGAAAATTTAATATTGCAGGAAACTCTTTTCCGCTCTTTCCCTGCGTTTTGTTTGAATTTTGTCTGTTTTTAACATTGCGTTTTGTTGAAATCGCTGCTAAAAAGATGCGCAAAATAGGCTACGAAGGACATAAATCGTAGATAATTATATATTTATGTCGAGGTATCTATGAGACTGTCAGAAGTAACGTATCACAATTTTCGAGGATTTGAGGATAAGAAATTTTCCTTGGACAGTCCGCTAGTGCTTTTTGTCGGCGATAATGCCAAAGGCAAGACTAGCGCTTTAAGGGGTATTGCGTTAGCTTTATCGTCATGGGTGTCGGCATTTCCAGAAATTAAATCGCTTAAATATACATGGGATGATGTTCGGAAAGTCGCTGTTCGAGAAGGTGCTGAAATTCCGACATTTAATCCCAGTTCCGAATCATTTATAAATTGCATTGTGGTTGAAAAAAGAGGGCCATTTAATATTCCGATTCCCATTGATTGGACTCGTCAATATGGAAGCCACTCTAATAGCGATAATCTGAAAAAAGAAGCTAAAAAGTATTTGCTGTCTATCGAAAAAGAAAAACAAGTTGATTTACCTTATTTCGGTTTTTACGGAACGGGCCGCCTTTGGAATGTTGACAAACGATTAACTGAAAAAAAAGAAAAATCGGCAACACGCGATTCTCGCTACAAGGCGTATCAAGATGCTCTTGAGGCTTCTTCGACAGAAAAATTACTTCGCAAATGGATTGCCAAATTAAGGTTCGCCGAATTTACGGGAGGAAAACCATCTTCTGTTTTGGCTTCTGTGTGGACATGCCTAAAGAAAATTATTCCAGACGTATTGAATGTAGATTGGAATCCTAAGGAAGAAGATCTCGTTTTCGAATTTAAAGATGGAAAATCACTTCCACTGAGTAATTTGAGTGAAGGTCAAAGAATTGTTGCATCTTTGGTAACGGATTTGTGCATTCGCATTAGTTTGCTAAATCCTCACCTGAATGGGAATGCTCGCGAACTTACGTCAGGTGTTGTTTTAATTGATGAGATTGACTTGCATTTGCACCCGAAGTGGCAAAAGACGATTGTTCCTAATTTGGCGGAACTTTTCCCGAAAATTCAGTTTATCCTGACTTCGCATTCTCCGTTTATTATTCAGTCTTTAGAAGGGGTGAATGGGGCCAGGATAATCAATTTAGATGATGATGAATCGCCGTATGATTATTCTCGACAAACTTATAGAAGCGTCGAAGACATTGCTGAAAATGTAATGAATGTCGTTATGCCGCAACGTAGCGAACGTTACATGGCCATGAAAAAAGCGGCTAAGGAATTTTTTGACTTGTTAAAAGAAGTCTCGGCAAATGAAAATGCGAAAG
>SAMEA3663015__coassemble_595_pt1 | contig 13462 bp, 9 predicted proteins | sample SAMEA3663015__metabat2_low_PE_034 | metagenome-assembled genome bin SAMEA3663015 (sample SAMEA3663015) | pig gut metagenome | biome: pig gut; feature: pig-associated habitat; material: faeces | place: France | collected 2012 | reverse complement strand
AAAAGACTTGTTCGCAAGCCGTCCCTTTTTAGATTCTTGAAAAAGACTAACTCGTAAGGCGAGAGTCGCGGACAAGCCAAAGGCTTGTACATGACCGAGCCCCAGAACAGGCGTAGAAAAGACCGTAAGGCGAGCGCAGCGGCGGCAAACAAGTTTGCCGACATTGCCGAGTCGAAGAGTTAGCTTTATTTTTGCGGCCTTGAGTCTTTTGGAAAAAGACCGGTTCCCAAGGCGAGAGAAGCGGCAATGCTTGCATTGCCATTTCCGAGCCGCTGAACCGGCTTTGCTTTGTGATGTCAAGTCACAAAGCAAAGAAAGGCCCCTCTAACGAGGAGCCTTTCCTAAGAAGGAGAAAATATGAATCGGCATGTGGAACCTTGAACCTACCAGGAGGGGAGCAATGATAGTGTCGTTTCAGGATTTACCCTTCTACCGTTTCACAATTCCAAATATATCCTTTTATTTCGAACTGAGAACTACCAAATTGCTTATTTTCTTGATCCGCAACAATTACATTCGTACTGCAAGTAAACTAACATTTACTCTTCGTGGAAGATGATCTTGCACTTCGGAACAAAACGGAATCCACCACGACGGTGACGTTCGATTTCGAAATACTTCTTCACGCCTTCGGACGGATGTTCCGGGTCGTCAGAGCCGTTGATATGAGCAATGACGCGGTTCAAGCGGCTTTCGAAGTTCGGACGAAGCGGATCCATGCAAATGGAAGAATCGCGCTTGAATTCACGGTTTTCAAATTCTTCACGGCCCGTAGCACTGTACTCGCGAAGCAAGTTGCGCAGGATTCGTGCTGGCACGTTACGCATCAGGTGCTTACTGTTCACTGAAATAGAATCATCGCTCTTGTAGTAGATGACCGTCACGGAGTCGTTCATCGCTTCAAGGAGCTGTTCCTGAGCCTTCTGGATCGGTTCCCAGGAATCGAATTCCTGCTTCACGACGGCGCTCATGAGCTTGTTGAACGGCTCCGGAGCGACAACGTTTGCCTTATAATCAAAGTAGACCACGCTAGCCGGTGCGCCGTAATAGCAACCCTTATGAATCAACACGGCACCCACCTTTTCGTCGACCACATCTTCGGTGGCACGGATGCAGGCCATCTTGCGTTCGGCGTCGAACTCCCAGTCAAGGCCATATTCGTCAAGGCAATCGCCGAAGGTCATATACTTACCGACCTGACGGCCATTCACATAGACACAACCATCATCGCGTACTTCAGCCGTTGCACGGTTTTCGAGAGCTTCGGCAAAAGAGGTCTGGCTGGCCTTGTATTCGATCAATTCGTAGCGAGGGGTATTCAGGAAAATGGGACCCAACTGCACCAGGCCGTTGAACCAGCGCATGGGGTTCGTGATCAAAAGACCCGGAGAATCAAAACGATAGGTGAAGTATTCCTTACGGTTACCATCCACCAGATCACGGCGGAGGAACTTCGAGTTCGTAAGCAAGGGATAGCGCTTCGGAATAATGTCAAGGCAGAGCTGACGGACATCTCCGGTCGCATAGAACTGCGATACATAGGGCAGGTAGGAGCGCAACACGCTACGAGCAGGGACTGCCTCGAACGACGCACAGCGGTCTATAATATTTTGAACAAAGGTATCCGGGTTCTCGCCCCTTTCATAGAGCCAGTTCACCACATTGTTCATAATCAATCGGTGAATGCCTTCATCTACAGACAAATCTTCGAAATAGATGTCATTAAGAACCTTGACCGTAAAACGCGGATCGCGTTTGATGAGAGTCAAAATATCCTTGACGGGATACCTAATGAGTAACTCGATATGAGTCAGCTGTAAGAATAGATTTGAAAGCACGTTTTACCTCACACTATTGAATGGTTATTCCTAACAACCACTCACCCATTTGTTTAATTAATTTAGTAAAAAAAATACGTAATCTTACCCTAAAAGGCTATATTTAGGTCATGAAATCAGCCGAAATACACATTTTATCCGATGAAATCATCAATAAAATCGCCGCAGGAGAGGTCATAGAGCGCCCAGCCTCTGCAGTAAAGGAGCTGATCGAAAACGCAATTGACGCTGGAGCCACCCGTATACAAGTTTCCATAGAACAGGGAGGCAAGAAAAAAATCCAGGTTACGGACAACGGAAAAGGAATGAATTCCGCCGATTTGGACCTGTGTTATTTGCGGCACACTACATCCAAACTATCTAATGCAGAGGACCTGTTTCACCTGCACACCAATGGTTTTAGAGGTGAAGCTGTCGCCTCGATTGCCGCTGTATCCAAATTAACGATAACGAGCACCACTGACGACGGCGATTCCGGACGCATTCTTCTAGAAGGCGGAAACGTTATCGAAAAACAAGACGTACAAGCTAGCCGCGGCACCACCTTTTTAGTTGAAGAACTTTTTTACAACACCCCCGTTCGCCGAAACTTTCTAAGTAGCGAAACGGCCGAAGGAACGAGAATTTTCGACGTTATCCTACGCACCGCCATTGCGCACCCCGAAATCCGTTTCGATTACAAGGTTGGCGACAAGACCGTATTTACGGGAGTACCGGGGGAACTGCGCAACCGTATTGCCGAAGCCATCGGTTCTAAAATAGCAAAGGCACTCTTGCCCGTCGACTACACCGAAGCGGGCGTTCATGTATGGGGATACATCTCCCCCTCCACCGAAACCAACGGCAAACGCAATCATCAGTTTCTATTCATCCGCAACCGTCCCATCGAAAGCAAGATGGTGACCAAGGCTGTCCAACAGGCTTACGAACCTTACGGAGCCCAGTGCAAGCCCGTCTCGGTTCTGTTCCTGGACATGCCCGATATGGAATTCGACGTGAATGTGCACCCCGCCAAGCGCGAGGTTCGTTTCGCCAACCAGAATTTAGTGTTTCTCGTCGTCACCCATGCCATCCGAGATACATTCACCAAGGACATTGAAGCGAATTCACCACTCATTGACTTGAGCGATGAAATCGCGGGGGGCCGCGACACAACCACCGGGACTCGCAACACCTCTTTTTCGCCGGCACCCTTTGCAGATGATTTACACGAGCCTAAAGCTCCCTACGGATTCTCGGAACCGATTCGTCCCACAAATCCAACAAATTTCGTACCTGGATTTGCAACTAAAGAATCATCCGGCGACATTCCCGAAATGTCGAACAGTCCCGGCAATTTCAGCTTCGAAAAGCCTCGCAAGACAAATGCATTTGAAGACCTCGCCCAGGATATGTTCAGCACTCCTGAAGCAGGCAAAGTCATTTCGATTGAAGGAAACGAAGCCCTGAAACCCACGGTGCCTGAACCGGCCTGGAATCCACCGACATTTTTCCAGATAGCAAACACCTATATCGCCGGCGAAGATTCCAACGGACTGTTGGTTATTGACCAACACGCCGCTCATTCGCGGGTACTCTACGAACAAGCGCTAGACATTCTCAAAAACGGAGCCGCCCTTGACAGCCAAGAACTTCTGTTCCCGGAACTCCTGGAGCTTTCTAAAATAGAGGTGGAAGCACTCAAGAGTGTCGAGGACCAATTCAAGCATCTGGGATTCTACATTGAACATTTCGGCGGCGAGACCTACCAGATCCGCGCGATTCCAAGCGCACTTCCGCTTTCGCGCGCCATCAAGGCCGTCAAGGACTTTTTGGACAGCATTGGAGACGAAGGCAAGGGCGAAGGCGATATGGTAAAAGTCCAAGACACCATAGCCAAAGCTTGGGCCAACACGAACGCCTACCAAGCCGGAGATAAACTCAAGTCCGAGGAGATGGCAGCCCTCGTGAGTCAGCTAATGCTCACCGAGGAACCGCTTAAGTCGCCCTACGGGCATCCGACACTACTCCGCTTCACGCTCGACGAACTGGCGAAAAAATTCCGCCGCTAGCTGACCTAGCGACATCCCTGCTGAAAGTTTAGAATACAGGACGTCCGTATCTGGATTCTGCTTAGAAATGCACTCAGAGGCAATTTCTTGAGCGATGCCTGCGACAGTACATTGTTCTTTGCCTGGAGCACAAATCTTTTCAGGATAAACCAACTTGTTCAAGATAATGTTCGGCAACGCGAAATACTTCGTCTTGACGAAAACGCGGGCAAAGCCATAGGTCAATGCATCCGGCTTGACGCAAACTATCATCGGACAACCTGACAAGGCCAATTCCAAAGTCGCCGTTCCCGGTGCAGTCAACGCCAATGATGCATCTTGATAAATGGCACGACGAGCATCTGCCTCTTGAGGCGACTCCACCACATGAATTTTTCGTATAAGGTCATCGTCTCCAAACTGACGCAAGGCATTTTCAAATACTTCAACCAGTTCCCAACGAGCCGCCAACAAAGTGATTTCCATACGAGAAATTTCTAGCGACTTTCGAGTCATCTGAACTGCTTTTAGCATCAAAGGTAAATTGCGGAGCGCCTGCGCCTTGCGACTCCCGGGCAACAGCAAACAACATTGACTAAAAACAGCTTCGATCTCGGCAATTCCATGCGACGTCTTATGTCTCTCTAAATGCAACTCCGAATTCCGAATTCCGAGTTCCGAATTTGCAAACGGATGTTTCACACGAACCACATTGCAGCCGGCTTCGCGATACACCTGTTCTTCAAAGTCAAAAAACACCGCTAGCTTGACATACGGATTTTGCGCAAGGACCTTCGCACGTTTGCGTTTCCAGGCCCACACTTGCGGAGGCGCCACATACAAGGCAGGCTTGCGGAACTTCCCCGCCTGCGCTACCAGTTTCATGTTAAAGCCTGGATAATCGATTGCGATAAGTCCGAGGCATTCCGGAGATTCTAGCGATGACTTGAGCACATTAAAGCACTGGCGCAACTTAAAATACTTGGGCACCACATCGCCAAAGCCAGAAACCGGCAACACCTCGAAATCAACCAGAGGAACCATTCCCACCGACTGCATTCGATGACCACCAGCTCCCTTAACAACAATATTTTGAGAACAGAGTGCCTTGACTAAGGGTTCGCCAATAACATCCCCCGAATCTTCTCCTGCACAAACCAAAATGTACGGCAAAAAAGCCATCACCTTTACCGTTTGGCACGGTTTGAAACCCAGACCTTCGCAACCCCCAATTCCTTACGCAGGAACTGCAGCAATTCCGGAGTATAAACAACCTTCTTATTTTTCAAGGCCAACACGTGCACATTTCCCGAGTCTGTTTCAACATGGCAAACCAATTCACAACCGCGTTCGCCTTCAAAAGGTTCGTACTTTTCCATAGCGGTCATCAACTTGTCGGTGAAATTGTCATCAACCATCGACGAATAAAGGACCATGTGGATATGGGAGACCATATCCGAACGCACACGATCCAGCTGAATCACTTCTTCGACAACAATCTGGACTCCATCGCCCATGCGTTGCTGTTCCAGGCTACCCTTGACAAGCACGCGGTCATCGAGTGCCACCGTATCGCGGAACTTTTCCCACAAGTCCTTCTTGAAGAACATTTCCAAGTCACCGTGAAAATCTTGAATGGCACCCGCACCAATGGTATCACCGCGCTTGGTCTCGATAGAACGAAGCTTGGTCACCACACCACCGACAATGACTGTACCACCCACATGGCGAGACAATTCCTCTTCTTCCAAGGAACATGTCGTAAAGCCTTGCAGTTCCGGGCGGAATTCATCGAGCGGATGCCCAGAAAGGAACATGCCCAAGACATCGCGTTCCTTGTTGAGCATTTCCATCGCGGTCCATTCTTCGGCTTCCTCAAGCACTTCGGCGGAGCTATCCATCGAAGGTGCACTACCGCCCATATCAAAGAGCGACATCTGTCCACGATCCTTATCTTCCTGGAATCGGGACGCCACTTCCATGGCACGGTCTACCGTCGCCATCAGCACGGCGCGGCTTCCCGGCAATTCGTCCAGGGCTCCCGCCATAATCAAGCTTTCAATCAGGCGTTTGTTCATAGGCGGACGTTTTTCCTTCTGTTCGCCCTGGTATTCCGTTACTCGCTTGCAGAAATCAAAGATATCCTTGAACTTTCCACGCCGTTCGCGTTCCGCCACAATATCTTCGACAACGCCAATGCCCACGTTGCGAATGCCCGCGAGACCGAAAAGAATCTTCTTGTCGGGAGTGGCCACAAACTCGCCCATCGAGGCGTTAATATTCGGCGACACCACATCAATATCAAGGCGCTTGCATTCCAAGATAATCGTCACAATATCTTCGGTCTTGCCCATCTTCGAGGTCATCGAAGCAGCCATGTATTCGGGGCCGTAATGCGCCTTCAGGTATGCCGTCTGGTAAGCCACATAAGCGTAAGCTGCCGCATGACTCTTGTTGAACGCGTATCCGCAGAACGGGAGCACCGCATCCCAAACCTTCTGAATCATCGCATTGTCATAGCCATTGTCCAGACATTTCTGGAAAAACTCCGGTTCGAGCTTTGCCATCTTTTCGGGCATTTTCTTGGCCATGATACGGCGGATATTGTCAGCGCCACCCAGCGAGTAGCCGCCCAAAATCTGGGCCAGCTTCATCACCTGTTCCTGGTACACAATCACGCCGTAAGTTTCACCCAGCACCTGTTCCAAGTCAGGGTGGTAACAGTCAATTTCTTCCTGACCGTTCTTACGGGCAATAAAGTGCGGAATCTGGTCGATCGGCCCCGGACGATACAGGGCGTTCATAGCGATCAAGTCAAAGATTCGGGTGGGCTTCAGTTCGCGCAGATATTTTTGCATACCCGGAGATTCAAACTGGAACACCGTCGTGGTCATCCCCTTGCCGAGCAAGTCGAACGTTTCCTTGTCATCGAGCGGAATATGTCCCATGTCAAGTTCAATCGAGCGATTCTTCTTGACCATGTTCACCGTGTCCTGAATGATGGACAAGTTGATAAGGCCAAGGAAGTCCATCTTCAAAAGTCCGATGTCTTCGGCGTAGTGCTTATCGTACATCACCACCGGAGTATCTTCGGAGGCGGCTCGGTACAAAGGAGCAAGGTTATAAATCGGAGTCGGCGTAATCACCACGCCGCAAGCATGCACACCGGTCTGGCGCGGCAAATCTTCGAGCTTTTTAGCGATATCCCACAAGTTCTGGTAACTGGCGCGGCTGCCAATCATCGCCTGCAAGGGTTCCGGGCTGTAACCGTCTTCCAGGTTGTTGCCCTTCTTGTCTTTTCCCGTCCAAGCTTGCTTCAGGCTAAAGTTCAAGGTGCGCTGCGGGAACAGCTTGGTAATCTGCTTTGCTTCAGCAGGCGGAAGTCCCAAGACGCGCGCCACATCGGTAATCACCGCCTTCGATTTGAGCATGCCGTAGGTAATAATCTGGCCCACGCATTCCTTGCCGTACTTGTCCGTCACGTACTGAATCACGCGGCCGCGGTCGCGGTCCGCAAAGTCGGTATCGATATCCGGCATGGACACACGTTCGGGGTTCAGGAATCGTTCAAAAAGGAGATCGAAGGTGAGCGGGTCGATGTCGGTAATACCGATAATGTAAGTGACCAAGGAACCTGCGGCAGAACCACGGCCAGGACCCACGGGAATTCCGTGTTCACGGGACCAGTTGATAAAGTCCCACACAATCAAGAGGTAGCCCGCCACGTTCATATTGCGGATACAGTTCAGTTCCTTGTACATACGCTTGCCCACATCGGTTTCGTGGGCAGGGAACTTAAAGTCCTCTTTCGGGAAACGCCACTTAAGGCGCTGATTACAAAGATGCGTGATGTAGATATCGGCATCACCACCCGGCTTGCACCAGCGGCGAACGCTCTTGTCCCAAGCTTTTTGATCGTCTTCGTCAAAGAATTCCGGCTGCGACAGGCGTTCAATTTCGGCCTTGTCTTCGTCGGTCAGGGCGTCTTCGGCAATTCCCTTGTCAGCACAATAAGTTGCCGTCACCTTTTTCTTTTTGTCCTTGATGACACCCTTGACTTCGCGTTCACGTACGACCGGATATTCCGCGTCGTATTCCGCCTTCATAATCGCCTTGATGTTCTGGTATTCATCGGAGGACAAGAAATCTTCAGGAATCTTGAAGCGGGGCCAGAATTCATCGCCGATACCGGTCTTGACCGTGTAATTGCATCGTTCTGCAATCTTCACCGTATTTTCGATGGCCCCCGGAATATGTCCGAACATTTCCACCATTTCGGCTTCGCTACGGAAATAGAATTTACCGTTATCTGGGAAATGTTTGTCATCGAAACCATTGAGCGTCTCTTTCAAGGCAATGCAACGCAAAATCTTGTGCGCTTCGGCATCTTCGGGCTTAATGTAATGGACATCGCCTACGGCAACAATTTCGCGACCCAACTCGCCAGCCAGCTTGACATTGTAGTCGTTCAACAACTTTTGCCCTTGAACGCCATTGTTGCACACCGAAATGTACAGATGGTCATGGTCAAAAATCTTGTCGAGGGATTCCATGTATTCACGGGCAACGCTGTTGCGCCCAGCAGCGACATTCTGACCATACTTGCTAAAAAAATCGCCCGCAATGGCGATAATGCCTTCTTTATGTTCTTCGATAACCGAAAGCGGCACCGACGGAATTTCTGCCCAGCGGTCACCGTCTTCGTAACGGAAACTCACGATACGGAGCAAGTTATAATACCCCTTTTCATTTTCGACCAAAAGCGTAAGGCGTTCAAATGTAATCGGATCCTTCTGGTTCGCGCTCGAGGTATCCACATAAATATGGCAGCCGTAAATCGTCTTTACCGGCGGAAGGCCCTTTTCTTTGCGGACCTTGTTCAAGTCTTTTCCGCGGGTCTGGATTTCAAGAACGCCGAACATAGCCGCATGGTCAGTCAGCGCCACTGCAGGAGCGTTTTCGTCGGCGGCCGCGGCCAAAATATCATCGAGACGGGCGGAAGACTGTAAAACAGAAAATTCAGAATGAACTTGAAGATGAACAAAAGCCATAACCGCAATTTAGAAAAAAGACCTTTTCTCGGGGTGAGAAAAGGTCTTTTGAGAGGCAACGATCAGACTCGAACTGATGAATAAGGCTTTTGCAGAGCCGCCCCTTACCAACTTGGGTACGTCGCCAAAGTGAACCGCAATATAGGTAAAAAATTCACCCTTTTCAAGGGTAAACCAAAGTTTTTTTGCATTTTTTTATCTTTACAGCATGACCAAACAGCCTTTCAAGGTCAGACTGGCGCTTTTTTTGGCTAGTCTTTGGATAAAAAGCTTGCGCATCAAGCTCAAGACCCCCGATTCCTTTTCACCGGGAATTCTCGGAATATGGCACCGAGACCTACTTGCCGCCACAGCCGCATTCAAAAACTGGGGGGTGCACGCTTTTATTTCGGAATCCGGAGACGGTGAGATATTCGCTACCCTTGCCCAGAGTATGGGTTACGTCGTCACTCGCGGTTCCAGCAGCCACGGGGCAAGCAACATTAGGTACACCCTTGATGCCCTCCAACAAGGACATTTTGCAGGGATGGCGCTCGACGGTCCACGGGGCCCTGCGCTCAAAATCAAGCCCGGGTCACAGTGGCTATCCCAAAAAAGCAACCGCCCCCTTTGGATGGTTTCAGCACGATACGGGGCCCATTTAACCCTAAAAACATGGGATAATTTCATTTTGCCTCTTCCGCTGACATCTATTGACATCGAAATTAAGTATCTTTGTAACTGATTTATTAACACTACCATGGTGAATTCATTTTTTCAAGAGGTTTATTAAAGTGATTCTAATGCAACCTAAGTTCGTCGCCTTCGACCTTGAAACGACAGGCCTCAACAACCAGAAAGACGAGATCATTGAAATCGGCGCAGTCAAATTCACCGTGGAAACAGACAAAACCGGCAAGGTCGTCCCTAAGCTGCTCGGCGAACTCGAAACGTTCGTAAAGCCGAACATGATGATTCCTGCCGAAGCATCTGCCGTGAACCATATTTACGACAGCGATGTCCAGGACGCACCTGTCGTTGGTGACGCCATCAAGAAGTTCACCGAATTCTGCGGACAGAGTACCATTCTCATCGCCCACAACGCCAACTTCGACGCCAGTTTCCTTCGTGTTGCCTACAAGAACAACCCCCAGGTCGTCCCCGGCAATCCTGTCATCGACAGCCTTGCGATTTCCAAGGCCATTCTCCCCGAAGCAAGTTCACACAAGCTCGGCATCCTTGCCAATATGTTCAAGCGCCGCGACGAAATCGCCATGAAGATCGAAGCGGACAAGATGCACCGCGCTGTTTACGACTGCCTGATGCTCATGGAAGTGTTTGTCGCCCTGTTGCGCCGTCGTTTCAAGGAAAAGGACTGGGAAATGGTCAACATCATGAAGAACATGGAAAAGTACAAGGGCATTCCGCAGTTCATCAACAAATAAGCATCTTACAAAAATGCACACAAAGAAAGAGAACCTAAAAGTTCTCTTTCCTTTTTTACAACCTAATTAACCTTTTGAAAGGGTCAGCAGCACTGCCCCCGCGAGAATAATAAAAGTCGCGAGGAGTAACTTGACACGTTCTTTCGCGGTCTTGTACTCACCGAAAACAAGCACTCCCCAGCCGAGGTTCACCAGCAAGTTCAGCTGCGTGAGCGGGTAACCGACGGCATAACCGAGCGCCCCTTCCGGGTCGATTGCCCAGAAGCAACCGTGCATTCCTGCCATCCACAAGAATCCGGCGATAACACTCACGACACTCGGAGCTAGCGGATACCAATAGAATTTATGACGACGAATCTGGAGCATGCCAATTAAGAGCTGACTTCCGAAAAAAATCCCTATCGAGAACGGACACATGAATTCGACATCGGTCAATTCTAGTCCCGCGGCCGTCGCCAACTTAAAAGGAATCAAGTAAGTACCAAAGGCGAAACCGCCCAGGAACGAGCGCCAGTTCTTGAAAATCGACCCACCATGCGAAGGCGAAAGCCGGGAGAGTCCGACCATAAAGCAGATAATCGCCGGGATCGACAGCGCAAACGAAGACTTTTCGTGAAACAGCAGAACACCCGAAAGGAACGAGGCCAAGATGCTCATTCCCATGGAGCGCACGCCGGCACCCGCCAGGTCCGCCTCGGCCTTGACCGCCCAGAAACAGAACGTTCCGCCAATGACCCACCACAAGCCACAGAAAAAACCGACCGGGCTCAAGTTAAACGTTCCCGTGACAAAGGCAACCACGAGCGCACTGATAAGTACGCCCCAAGTCATCATCGAAAGGAATGCCCAGCTCGAAAACTTCGGCCACTTTTTGAGGGGGGTCATGTAAGTGCCGAAAATAAAGATGGACATCAACGCGCCAATGTAACTACTTTCCAATGCAGAACCCCGCGAAAATAGATTGTAAAATGTCTTCGGACGAAATTTCGCCCGTGATACTCTGAAGCGCCTTGCGCACCAGCTGCATTTCAAAAGCGAGCAGTTCCACTGCAGGGTTTTTCTCTAGTAGGCCAAGCACGCGGTCAACACCCGCAAGGGCTTCTTCGAGGCAAGACTTTTCTCGTTCGCTCGTAATCCAGAGATCTTCTGCGGTTTCAGATTTCTTGAACAAGACGGCATTCATGGCATTCTTGAGGTCGTCAAGGCCCTCGCCGGTCATGGAAGAAATGCGAAGAGTTCCTTCGCTTTCTGCATTGGCGTTCGATTTCAAATCGCTCTTGGAATAGACCGTAAAGTCAGGATTGATCGTTTCGTCTTCCGTCTTTCGGCTTTCGACCGTTCCATCCACCACCAAAATTTTCATATCGGCTTCGTCAAGAATCTCGCGAGACTTTTTCATACTGAGCGCATCAAGTTCGTCAGTCGCCTTGTCCGCAATGCCTGCGGTTTCGCGGATGCCTGCGGTATCGATCAGGCGGATTTCACCGCCATCCAAAAACAGTCGAACTTCGACAAAGTCGCGCGTCGTACCCGGAACATTGCTCACGAGTACACGGTCTTCGCCGAGGAGCGCGTTCACCAGGCTCGACTTGCCCGCATTCGGGGCTCCATAAAGTACCGCGAGCGGGAGCCTGCTCAAATTCGCCTTACCACGAAAGCTGTTTAGAATTCCCTTGATTGAAACACGGATATTTTCAAACTTCTGTTTCCAGCCGCTAAAATCGGGATCCGCTTCTTCTTCAGCAAAATCCACATCGAGTTCCAGTCGAGCCGAGATATCCTTGACCTGCGCCGTTAGCGTCGCAATTTTCTTGGAAAGGGCTCCCGAAAGCAGGCGGTGGGCATTTTCCAGCTCGGCTCGGTTCGCACTGTGAATGACATCGGCCACCGATTCAGCCAGGGTCAAGTCCATCTTGCCGTTCAAGAAGGCTCGGCGGGTGTATTCACCGGGTTCAGCCAGGCGAACCCCCTCGATACCACGAATCGCCTGCAGCAAATCGCGGACAATCAGCGGATTTCCGTGCGGGTAAAGTTCCAGGACATCTTCGCCGGTGTAGGAATTCGGCGCCTCGAAGTAGATGTACAAGAGGCTGTCAAGCACCTTGCCCGTCTGCGGATCGCGAGCGGTTCCTAGATTCGCCATTCGAGGCACCAGTTTTTCTGCTGCACGCGAACCGAACAGGCGCCGAACCACGTCACGGACGTGGGTGCCGCTCACGCGGAGCGCGGCAACGGCACTGACGCCCGCAGGCGTCATCGTCGCAACAATCGTCAAAGAATCCATAGCATTAAAGATAGCAAAAGCCGAATTTGCGGCCAAAAGCATTTCCTATTTTGCATCACCTATTTTCAATCGGATAAGACTCAAGAATCTCGCGAACCTTGGCTCCGACATTCCCAAACTTCTTGCGATACTTCTTGCGAATCACCAGTTCATCTGGAAGCATCGCCAACGCCTGCAGCCAAGCCTTCGCCAGGGCGACACAGATCGAAGCCTTCGAAAGTTTCTTTCCATCCCCCGATTGTCCCGGAACCCCGCCCTTCGCCATATTCAGGTAACGCACGACACCCTGAAACGGAAGTTTCAGGACATCGGCCAACGGGAGCAAACGGAAGGCAGTCCGCAAGCGGTTTCTCTCCGAATAAAACAGCTTGCGAGGCGAATAGCGCACCGTCGTCATCGAACGTTCATGGTAAACCTTCGCATCAGGGCAGAACACCGTCTTGAAGCCCGCCAAGTTATGACGGAAATACCACTCCGTCTCCTCGAAGAACAAGAAGAAACTCGCATCCATCTTGCCCGCAGCAGCGGCAGCCGACTTACGGAAACTCATCACGGCCCCATAGCAGCCAAAGACTTCCTTTTCGCGAACATCCGCTGCGGAAATATCCAGCCCGCTCGCCTCGTTTTTGGCAAACAGATCCGCTCCGAACCGCACGCCCACCGCATTCACGACTCCGCTTTTTTCCATCACGAGGCTTGCCACCGACCCCGCCTCCGGATGCCGTTCAAAACAGCGCAACAAGTTTTCGGCCCAGGTCGGGTCAAATTCCAAGTCCATGTTGCAAAGCACCTGGATCTCGGAATCCATATTTTCGAGGAGTCCATTGCAGGCGCC
>SAMEA3663015__coassemble_553_pt1 | contig 14180 bp, 13 predicted proteins | sample SAMEA3663015__metabat2_low_PE_034 | metagenome-assembled genome bin SAMEA3663015 (sample SAMEA3663015) | pig gut metagenome | biome: pig gut; feature: pig-associated habitat; material: faeces | place: France | collected 2012 | reverse complement strand
AAAATACTAAAAATAAGGTCGCCAGTGTGCGAAATACGCTTAGATATCCAGCGGCGGGAAATGGATTTTCGTTCGAAGACCCGGATTCGTATTTTCGATTTCAATCTTCATATTGGTAAGAGCGCACAGTTTCTTCACCATCGAAAGACCAATACCCGTCCCGCTCGTGGAACGCGTCATCTCGTTCTCAACTCGGTAAAACTCCTGGAACACCTTCTTCATTTCGGCAGGAGGGATTCCCGGACCGTAGTCACGCACGGCAAGGTACATATCGCCCCCGCTCACACGGAGTTCGATGCTAATCATCTTGTAGCTCGCGTTCTTCGAGAACTTGAGGGAGTTGTCCACCAGGTTCATCAGGATCTGCATCACGGCATCGCGGTCAATCAGGATCGCGACATTGTTCGCATCCGTATCAATCGACACCGTCAGTTCAAAGCCCTGTTTCTCGATATTCTTGCTGTAAGTCGCCACGAAGTCGTCCAGCACCGCCTTGGGACGTTCCTTGCGGAGCTGCACGTTCCAGCGGTTTCCGTCAAGCTTCGACAAGTTCAACACATTCTGTATCAGGCGCGAAAGGCGGTCCGCCTCGCTCGCAATTTGTCCGTAATAGCGTTGTTTCTTTTCTTCGTTTGCCACCCAGGAATTCTGCAACAGTTCCGCATACATCTTGATGGCCGTCAGCGGAGTCTTCAGTTCGTGCGTAATGGCCGACACAAAATCCTGACGCTTGGCTGCAAGCGCGAGCCTGCTGCGCGTAAACCGGTAAATCGTCACCAGACACACCGCAACGACTACCAGAAGAATCAGGCCGCTGAACAGAATCGTGAGCCCTGCCGAATTGGCAGTCGGGCCGGCATACATCTTGAACGAAATCCTCTCGTACGGGGGCGACAGCTGCCTATTGGTCCGCACCTCGTAGGAGTCGTTATACTTACCAATGGTCAGCAGCACCTTGTCTTCGTAAACAAGTTCAATGGCATACGGAAGCTCGGCATAAGCCAACTGTTCCTCTTGCGTCATGTAGTTCAGGTAAATGCCCTTGTCGACCACAAAACCTTGCACAATCGGCAACATACCAATGTATATCGTGCGGAAAAACACCATATAGTCGGAAGTCATCCGGATTTTCAAGTCCGTGATGTTCACGTTGGTATTGCTTCCGTTAAAAATCGGAATGTCGGGCGCAATAGTCGTGTCGTTCTTCGCCGTTTCCGCCATATAGGTCAGCGCTTCTTCTTCGGAAGTCAGTTCCACGCGGGTCGGAATCTGCAGATCGGGAATCTCGTCGTACAGCTGGTCAATCGCCTCGGTGGAGTCAAGTGTCTGGACGGTGCGTTTGGGGAGCCCGTTCTTAATATCCAACACATCAAGCAGGTGCTGGATCAGGTCGCGCGTCTTCTTGCGCTGTTCCTGGTCGTCGAACGAGAAGTTATCCCACATCGACTTGCCGATACCCGTGCTGGTGTCCGGGTAGAAAGGCGTCAGGAGTTCGCCACTGTGCGAAATCTGAAAATGCCCTACAAGTCCCTTGCGGCACTGCCTGTACAGCGAGTCAAAATCGCAATAAGGGCCGCTTGAATCCGGGTAAGAGAAGAACTCCGAGAAAAGACGGCTGTTGCCGCCAATCACCGTAATGGAGTTCAATATGCCGTAATCCTTGTAGGAACGGCTGTTTTCCAGACTGAAGTCAGAAGAAAGGCGCAGACGCAGGCTTTCGTAAGCGGAGTCAATGCGTTCCTCGATCTTTTTTTCTTCAAGGGCCGTCGACTGTTCATACGTCTTGAAGAAAAGGATGGTCAACGGAATGGCTATGACCAGGAAAATGGAAATAAACACCAGGCGTTCCTTCAGGACGGCCTGGTGCTTTTTAATGTAAGATACTACCGATTTCAAGTTTACTTGTCGCATTCCGGAGCAGAACGCATCTGATAGCCTTCACCACGGAAAGTCACCAGAAGTTTCGGATGGGACGGATCGTCTTCGATCTTCTTGCGGAGCTTGGTAATGTGGATATCCACCGTACGGGTATCCACGGAATCCGCGTTTTCGTAGCCCCAAACCTTGCGCAGGAGTTCGGAACGAGGAACGGCATGATCGCGGTTGTTCCACAGGTATTCAAGAATTTCGATTTCCTTACGGGTAAAGGCGAGTTCTTCCGTGCCACGAACACCGGTGTATTCGCGGAAGTTCACGCGCAGACTACCGGCAACAAGCTTACCTTCGTTCTCCATGGTCTGACGGCTGCGACGGAGCACAGCATCAATACGAGCGAGCAACATGGGAACCGAGAACGGCTTCGGAATGTAGTCGTCGGCACCGAACTTAAGACCGTTGATGATATCGTCATCCGCATTCTTTGCAGACAAGATAATAATCGGGAGGGAACGGTCCTTCTCGCGGATTTTGTCGCAAACGGTGAAGCCATCCATGCCCGGGAGCATCAGGTCCAACAGGACCAGGTTGTACTGACCCGTGAGGGCTTCGGCAAGGCCAGACTCGCCGTCGGCGCAGTGCTTGACCACGTAACCATTCACATTGCAGAGGTCGATGAGGCCTTCGGCAATGGCGATTTCATCTTCGATAATAAGGATTTTGGTGCTGCTTGTATTTTCAGTCATTGATTTACCTAGGAGTGTAATTAAATAGCGAGGCCTACGCCCAATTCAACAGTCATGTTTCCGGCATCGATTTCGCTCGGATAATCGCCACCGATGTAGTACTTGAAGTTGCCGTACGCGGCAATCGGGATAATCGGCAGCTTGGCACGGAGACCCACCAGGATATGGCCACCGAGGCTCTTCTTGAGACCTTCGTCGAGGGCGGCGTCCTGGATTTTCTTCTGCATAGACTTGCCCAGGTCTTCCGCTTTCTGCTTGGCGACGGCCATCGAATTTTCGAAGTTAGGATCGTTCGGATCGACGACCATGTTTTCAGCCAAGCTAAAAATTTCGGACTTAATATTCTGGTCCAACACACTTGCCACGAACTTTTGGTTCAGGACGAAGCTGTTCAGGTGATAAGAAAGACCGCCACCGATGTAAGGACGGATAATCGGCAGGAATGTAATCGGATAGGTGATAGAAAGGTCACCGGTCATGGCAACGAACTTCGGATTCGCCTTGCCAAACGGGGTACCGCCCAGTTCAATTTCAAGAGGAATTTCCGTATATTGAGTAGAACCCGGCTGCTGCACATACAGCATTGCGTCGTAGGAGCCAATCTGGAAGTTCATGGTCGCTTCGATATCGATAATCGGGAGCAGGTCGATCCACAGCTTGAAACCGAAGCCCTGCATCGTGCCGTCAAAACCGCCATGCTGCAACTTGACCGATTCATCATCTTTGCCCAATTCGTCTTTAAGAACCGGAGCAGGTTCTGACATCCCCTCCATCTTGGTGCCAAAGCCGGGGGCATAGTGGCCACCGATGCCTATGATAGCAAAGGATTGCGTAGCAAGCAGAGCGCCTGCGGCAACTAAAGCTTTAATATTCATAAGGACTCCTTAACGTTTGCTTTTGAAATTACATAAAAATTTCAAAAAACGATACTATTATTTTCATAAAATACTTAAAATCACTGGATCGCAGGGATGATTATAATTTTTTTCTGGCCTTTTGCGACCGAAACCTGGTCCAGGCGGTAATCCCCAACAATCTGGCCATGAGCTCCCAGGGCCGAAACTGTAACCTGATGTTTACCAACATCCACCGGAATGCGCGTCACGCAGATGGAATTAGGCATAAAGAGCCCTACACGCAAGTCGGCTTGTTCCAGCTGGCTCTGGCCCACATCTACGGCAATATTCTTTACCAGATCCAGAAGGCCGTCACCGGTATTGGTGGCCGATTTCGCCTTCTGCGCCGCCACGGTACGAATCACGACACGGGTCGCCGTACGAACCATCGTCGTCGCATTTTCGTCCTTCATATTCCGTTCCAGTTCAGCATCGATATCGGAGACCTTTTCCGGAGAAAGACGCAGCTTGCTATCCAGGTTCACGCTGAAGAGGCTCGCCCGCTGGGGCAAGGTTTTCTTCTGCGGCAAGGAAAAGCCGACATGGAACGTGCCGCTGCCCGCTCCAGCGACCGGAGGTGCAATCAAGGTAAACGTATTGATTTTCCCCGTCTTTCCATCCTTGTGGGTCAGGTTCAGGGCTCCCGCGCTCACGAAAGTTCCCGACAAATACATTTCACCCAGAATAGGGCTATGTCCCGCGTAGCCGATAACGATAATTTCCTGTCCCTTGGCATGTGCGTCGCTTGCCTGCAGAGTCTGCTGCGGGAGAGGGGTCCTAAATTTTTTTAGTTCGTCGGCACGGTCCATCCGAACTAGGCTTTCCGTGATGAATTCCCAAACTTCGCGCGGCACCTGACCGCCACTTTCCTCGAACGCCTTGGCCGCCTGCATATAGGAGATGGCGGCATCGTCGTGTTCGCCAGACATTTCGTATACAATTGCACTCAAGTAACGCAACCAGCCGCTATCGTTCACCTTATCCTTGTCTTTCTGGTACAGGCGCTCCATGGCTAGCTGCGCACGGCGCACCTCGACCAAGGCTCCGTCCAGATCTCCGATGGCTAGGTAATTCAGGATCTGGTACTGGTACATCAACAAAATTTCGAAGGGGCGGGCCCTGTACGGACGGACATTGTCATTTGTCAGAATCGCCGCCATCTCGTTGGTCACCGACTTGGTATACAGGTCTTCGTAAACCTGCTCCGCCAACTCAAAATGCTTGATGCTTTCCTTGTTCTTGCCATTGTAGTGGTAAAGCGCCCCCTGGTCGAAATGGTAGAGAAATACGCTGTTGTCTCCGTAGATATCTTCCTTTTCTTCTTCGATTTTCTTGATGGTCGCCTCGAAGCCCTTCTTTTCCAGAACAGGGGCAAGCGTCTCGTAGCGAGTCAAGGACTTATTCGCGCAGGAACAAAGCAACAAAGCCGATAAGGCAAGCAGGATAAAATGTTTCATGAGCACTCCATGATGACGATAGTGGAAATATAGCTAAAAGAAAAGCCCCCGGCGGAACCGGAGGACTTCTCAAAAACGTGAAGGCGAAAAATTACTTTTTCTTCTTCTTGCCCGATGCATCGAGAGTCACTTCGACAGTCTCTTCGCCCTTCACGGTCACGAGAGCTTCGGCAGACTTGCGGTTGGAGCATTCGGCGCGGACCACGTGGTCGCCAGCATCGAGGTTGTTGATGGTGAGAGCGGCGCCATCGGTCTTGTCGGCATTGTCACCGTCAATGTAGATGATGCACTTGCCCGGAATCGTCGTCACCTTGATGTTGCCCTTCGGAATCTTAGTACCGAAGTCAAACATGTTACGCTTGTCGTTGCCCGGCCAAATGTTCACGCGCTGGTTCACGAGTTCGTAACCCTGGTCAATCACCACGAGGGTCTGACGGCCGGACTTGACGCTCATGTTTTCGATGGGGCTCTTGCCGAGGGGTTCGCCACCGAGGAACACATCGCTGTTAGGCGGGTTGGTAATAATGGTGATGGTAGCAGCCTTGCCGCGCGGAGGTGGATCGTCGTCTGCGACGGCGGAAGTGACGAGGAATGCGACCATAAGCGCAAAGATATACAGCTTCTTCATGGATTACTCCTATTTGTTTATTCTAAAAATATAAAGTTTTTGATGAATTTAAATTTTTTTTGTGCAAAAGTTTGGATACCTATGGGAAAAATTCAGAATTCGGAGTTCTGATTTCGGAATTAGGCGCCATTGCGAGAAACGCAGCAAGCCTCTCCTGAGTATGACGAAGGGAAGTAATCCATTTTTTAGGGATATTCTCTGTTGTAATTGCTATTTTCATCGACATGAAAGCCCTTTACCAGAAAATTCGCACTTTAAACGGCAAGAACTACGGCCTCTACAAGTCGCTTGCAGACAAGCCTTGGGATTTTGGCGATTTCGTCCTGGAATTTTTGCACGTACAGGGGGATCCATATGCGCCTGCTTCCAGAGTCGTAATCAAGGCGAATCTTTCGATGCTCGGTTACGCGGGCGAGTGGGGCGGCTCTTTTGAACGCCGCTTGGCGTTGAGCGACTTCCTGCACCGCAAGCTTTCCCACCTGGTGCAGGAGAAATACCCCGACAAGGATGCGGCCGTCATTTTCGACGTGGCTGGACCCGAGATGCTGGTGCGGAATTCGCTGTGGATCGACAACGGAGAACTCCGCGCGTGCCTGCAGGTAAAGCTCCCCGGCGAAGGCCGCAAAATCCAGGCGGAACTCGCCGCCGAAATTTTGACGATGGTCTTGCCGGACCTGGTATCGGCCGGACTGTATTATGACAGGTCCGATGAAGGCGCATTGCAGGAACATTACCGCGTACTCGCCGAGCGCAAGGAAATCCTGTCGCAGCTCGATGCATGTGGACTTTGCGCATTCGTTCCCGACGGAGCGGTACTTCCGCGAGCCTCCGGCCTGAGCGAAATGCCGCTTGAAAAGGCGATTCCTTTTGTAGCCCCCGAAGAGATGGCGGTGACTTTGAATGTATGCGGTCGCGAAATTCGCGGCATGGGAATTCCCAAGGGAATTTCCGTAATTACAGGCGGAGCTTTCCACGGGAAATCCACCTTGTTACAAGCCTTGACTCGCTCCGTCTATCCGCACATTCCAGGAGACGGCCGCGAAGGGATCGTCATCGACGAGACTGCACTGCGTATCGGAGTCGAAGACGGACGCAGCGTCCGCGGCACCGACCTTTCGATGTTCGTGCGTGACCTGCCGGGCGGTGTAAGCACCAATAACTTCAACACGCTTTCGGCATCGGGTTCCACGAGCGAAGCCGCCAACCTCCTCGAAGCCATGGAAGCGGGTTCACGAACGTTCCTCATCGACGAGGATTCCTCGGCTGTGAACTTCTTGATCCGCGACGTGCGCGTGCGCAAGCTCCTGGGCGACGACCGCGAACCGCTCATTCCGCTGACCGACCGCATCAAGGAACTTGCCGCCGCAGGCTTCAGCTTTATTCTTGTGGCGGGTGCCTGCGGCGATTACCTCGACCTTGCAGACAACATCATCGTTATGGCAAATTACAAGGCCGAATGTGCGAAATTCACACCTGCACCGTCCATGTCATCCTGGAGGGGCGAAGCCCCGACGGAATCCACAGAACCTGCCGAAGTGACGCACCCGCGCTCTTTTGTCACCTACATGCAGCCACTACAGAAATCAGTCCGCCCGACTTCCGCCGTAGAGCGCCAGGTCAAGGTGAAGCTCTTCGGCGATACTTTGTTGCAAATCGGATTTCTCGTATCCGACACCTCAAGGCTCAACACACTCGTCGACAAGCAGCAAAGATTTGGTGCGGGATTCATCTTATTGAACCTGCTGCAGAATGCCGCAAGCAATACTGACGCAGTTCCGAGCAACGGCACCATGGCCCAATCCGTCGCAGGAGTCGCACAAAAGCTCTGTGAAAACATCAAGAACGTCGGTTTCCGCAACCTGCCCCAAGGCATGAGTCGCGAGATGAGCCTCCCCCGCCCCGTGGACATCGCCTGCGTCGCCTTTAGACTAAGAGAAGGGAAATAAACAAATGAATTGGACATGGCATTCGTAAGTGTTGGGCAAAAATACGGATTCGTAAGCGCCGGCGACGTATTCCGCCAAAAGCTCGCTGAAGCCGAGAAAAATGGCGAAGAAAAAGCAGCCAAAGCCCGTAGCGAAGGCCACGCAGATACAATCGACGTGTTTGCGAGTTTAGGAGTTTCCCCCGAAAAAATTGCCAAGGCAAAGGCCAAGCTAGACGCCATCAGCAACAAATAAAGTACTAGCTATTTCTCGAACAAGTTTGTTTGTTCCGCAAGAGTTTTTGGCTCTCTTCTTACATCCCAGAAGTCTGCGATGTAAATTACATCACTGTCGACATAGTAGATAATCTTGTTCAGACTACCCACAACTATACTGCGGTATACCTTTTCCCGTTTCACCAGAAGAGGTTCAAGTTTCCCTAAATATGGGTTTAGCCGCAGAGCTTACTCTGTTTGCCGAACATTTCCGACAAACTTTTCTCTAAATCTTATTCCGAAATGATTTTGAATGTAAACTGCGGCGTCAATGAGAGCTTCTTCGGCTTGAGCATGCCAAATTACATTCATACAGCAGATGCCTGCAATTCCGTGTGAAAATTTTCGTCCAAACGCTTGAAAACTTCTTCACTCGTTTTTCCTAAACCGGCATCAAAGTCTTGTTCTGCTTTGTCCAGTCTGTCGTTGATTTCATCCATTGTATATGGACTAAGCTCGGCACCTTTGATTCTGTCTGCACGCTCCATTAAATGAGCTGCAACCCAGCACATATTGTCTGCGCTGAGCGTCCCATAAAGGTATTCCAACAAACCGTTCAATGCTGTAGAGCTCATATACAACCTTCTTTCCCATAAAATACATTTTTTTTCAATGTTTAAGTGACTAAAAAAGATCAATGTGCAAAAAATGAGGATAACACTCCTAGAATGCGGTCCCCAAAAACGCAAGTTTGAAGGCTGTTCACCATTCTTTTTTCCAAATTGGAGTGTTTTTTGAGCGAATCCTTGATCAAGAATGTCTGTCTTTTGCAACAATTAGCTATATTTTTATTGACATATTGAATTAGAGTAGTACTCTTGTTCCTGCTACGAAAAGTCTGGTAAATTTTTCTAGGGCGCAAGCCCGCAACTTGGGAATAAGACGAACACTCACACCGATCGGGTGTGGGTCGTTGGGCATTTGCCCGCGGTTTTGTTCAGTTTTTAACTGTCAATTCCCGTCGCGCTTAAAGTTGCAGGTTTACCAGAGCCTTCGTAGTATAAGCCGAACGATACCATGCCTTTTTTATTTCCCGAAAAAGTATGGATTGTAGAAATGGTCATTCTGGAGTGTAGCCGAAGGCGAAACGATAGAATCCATTGAACTTGTTGTTGCTAGCGAAAACGAAGCAATTTCAGTCGGCTTTCCGAATAAGACCGCTGCTCGCAGACTGCCTTTGGCAGAAAAGAGAGGTCTATATGAACGGAAAAAAGATTGATGCAAAGAACCTTCGTGAAAAGGCGACAATTAAGGAAATAGAAAAAAAACGAGGGTATTATAAATGGTGGGCGGATAAAAACGCTTTTGATGTGCTGTTGAATAAGCTGGGCGTAGCTGGGTTTGATGATGTCGAATCAGATGTTGAATCAGATGACGGCTTGTATTGCATTTATGTGGGGATTGCTTGCAAAGAGGTTATCGGAAAGCGCCTTAGTCATCATATTAACCGTAAAATGAGGAACTCGACGTTAAGAAGAAGTCTGTCTTGCCTTGTTTCCGAAAAACAGGATCCTGCAGAAATTGAACAGGACATCAATAATTTTATTGATAAACTAAAGGTCGAATATTTTGTGTGTGACCCAATTTCTGAAAAAAAACTTCATGAACTAGAACGTTCCTTGATTCAGGATAAATTGCGTATTTTGAATATTAGTGAAAATGAGCATAAAAAAGCAGAACCGTTCGTTGACGAATTGAAACGGCTGCGGAAAGAGATGAAGGCGAAAATAAAAAGCGCCAAGAATCCAAACTGAAATCGACATAAATGTGAAAATTGTATAAACAACCCGTAAAAAAGTTTTTTGATCGTGGCAAATTGGATGCTTTATAAAGGGATGCATGTTATCTAGGCAATGTAAAATCACTCGCTACTGCAATATCTGCGGAAAAAACTGGGTTGGAATTACTGGTGGATTCAACCCCAAGAAAATGGACTCTCTAGAGGACATCCAACACTACAAAGAAGCCAAAGCATCTATGGAATGCCCATTCTGTAAGGAAAAAGAGATGAGAAGCGAAAATGCTGAAGTGGAAACCGAAGAAGAAAACTTGCCATATATGCTCCAGGCGCCGCGATACACCCTTGATGATGTGTTCCTGCCGGAAAAATCCAAACTTCAAGTGGACGAAGCCCTGGCAAAAATCAATAATTTCCATAAAATCTACATCGAATGGGGTTTTAAAGCAGTTGATCCCTGTGGTGCAGGTACTGTCTTGAACTTTTTTGGTAAGCCGGGAACGGGCAAAACCATGACTGCCGAGGCCTTGGCGGGAACTCTCGGGAAAAAGTTCATTAGCTTAGGAATGTCCGATGTAGAAAGCAAGTATATGGGTGAAACTGCCAAGAATATTCGCGCCGCATTCGAGTGTGCAAAAAAGGTGGATGCGGTCTTGTTCTTTGACGAAGCGGATACGCTTTTGGGCGCCAGGCTGTCCAATGTAACTCAAGGTATCGATAATGAAGTCAATTCACTGCGTTCCACCTTGCTTATTGAACTGGAAAAGTTTGAAGGCATTGTCATTTTTGCCACCAACTTTGAGAAAAATTACGACAAGGCTTTTGTAAGCCGAATTACCCATCATATTCAATTTGACCTTCCTGATCAGGAAGGTTTGCGCAAGATCTGGGACAAATTCCTTGTCCCGCAGATTCCTTTGGATGGTGACCGTGAATGCATTTTAAGCAAACTCGCGGACATTTCTCTAGGTCTAGCTGGCAGGGATGTCAGAAACTGCATGCGTTTGGCATTACCTAAGGCTATAATGCACGATAATGAAGATGAATCTGTATTGAAACTTGAACATTTAGTATCCGCTATAGGAGAGGTTCGTAATCACGAAAAGGTTGGAACTGAAGTGAGCAAGAGTCGTGAATCTAGCAGAGCAGCGCTCAGGGCTATCGGTGTAAAGATAAACAAAGAAGAAACAAACAATCAGGAGTAAATAGTATGGGATTTTTTTCCTTTATCGGAAGTTGTGTAAGTAAGGCGGCCTCCTTCGTTGGTGGCGCGGTTAAAGGCGCTGTCAAGGTGGCGACAAAGGTGGCTGGCTTTGCTGGCAAGGTTCTTACCACTGTTGCTAGTGTCGGTGAAAAAGTTATTAAAGGTGTAAAGGCTGTTTGGCCCGTCGTTAAGCCCTGGGTTGCAAAATTAAGTGTGGCTTTGAACGCCATACCCGTAGTCGGTCCATTTCTTTCCAAGGCCGCCACTGTATTGCTTGCCCTAGACAAGTCTCCTATTCTCAAAAAGATTGGGGAAATCGCAGAACGCGTTCTTCCTAAGGCAAGAGCACTAGGTGAAGCTCTTACCAAGTGGGCCGACATTCAGAAGGCGCGCCAGGAACAGGAAGATCTTGAAGAAGCTGAAGCTGAAATGGAAACTGACGAACAGAAGGGAGCACTCCGTTTGACTGAGTTCATTAACAAGTTCGTCATTGTTAATTCTACGATTACAAAGCTCATCGAAGAAGACTGTGTTACTGATCTTGAAAGCTATCTTCGTATTCGAGCCGATGCCCGTATTCTTGAAAAGATGAAGGACAAGCTGAATTGTATCCAGTCCATAGATGATGTTACCGCAGATGACTTGTTTATTCTGGAATTTACCGATAGAATTACCAATCAAGAAGAAGTGACCGAAGTGGAAGCGGATCGTTTCGCTGCTCTTGTTGAAAAGATGCTTGGCAAGTCCATGATGGCCGTTGTGTTCGATGAAATGGTTAAGCAATGGTCTGCCGACTTGGAAATGGATCGAGCAAAGATGGCTGATGCATTCAATGATCTCAACAGAGCAACGGTTACACTGAATCGTTGTGAACGACTGGAAAGAAATGGTGACGCAACAGCTGAGGATGTGGCTGAGATTCAGAAGCTCCGCGAACTGAAACCCAAACTGGAAGCCGCACACGAGGGCTTCAAACAGGCAATCGGACATCGTCAGGATTATATCGAAGCTGCAGAAGGTATGCTCCGCGTATATGAAGGCGATGAATCCCTCGCAGAAATCGTTAATGACGACATTGATATCATCAAAGATAATGTTGAGGATGTGGGTATGGTCATTATCGAATGTATGAATCGCGGAAAGCAGTGGGAAGAACTCACTGAGGATGAAAGAGGTCTGATTATGGACTTTTCAAATATCTTCCGTAAGGCGGCAAAATTGCGTGCAAAAGAAGTTACGGATTCAGTCATCAAGAAGGTCGATGTCGTAATTGCAGGCTAATATGAATGGACTTCTCCCCTATTTATCATACTTAAAACCTACAGACGGTATTCAGACCGTTTTTTTGGTAATCATCATCCTGTTAAGCGTGGGAACTGCAGTTTGGGTTAAATTCAGTACTAAATCGCATAAGGGCAAGCCGTGCTGCTGGGAAATACGTTGGACGAATAATACTCCGACAAATACGACTGATGACCTGAAGGCTGAATATGGTTCTGTTCAGGAACTGAGTGATGCGGTTGCATTGCCATCGGAAAAACTGGCTGAAGTTCTTCCCAGCATGCTTCTCGTTGTTGGTCTTATGGGCACGTTCCTTGGTGTAGGTGTAGCACTGAACGATGCCGCGGATGTTTTAAAGGACTCTGAACGCCCTCCCATGGAAATGCTCCAGCAAATGGTTAGCATGCTGGATGGTCTGGGAGCATTGTTTAAGTCCTCCATTTACGGTATCATTGGCTTTTTCCTGTTCACCTTGTGGCGAAATAAGTGGGGTACCGACGAAGAACGCTTCAAGTGGTGCGTCATTCAATGCAACAAGGAACTTGAAGGAAAAGAATCGGAAGCAGAAAGATTCCAGAGAGCGCAGAAGGAAAACACCGAAACTATCATTGCTGCACTGAATAAAGTCAACGAAAGTATTGGTGAAAGTATTGCCGATTGTATCAAGAAATCTTTGCAGACAGCCTTGGTAAAAGGTTTCGAATCCATTAACGACAAACTCAATGAAGTTAACACCAACCTTTGCTATACTCTTGAGACGACGGTTGTTGAAGGATTCAAGGGGCTGCAACGAGACATGAAAAAACAGGTCAAGGAGACCGAGTCCGTTGTGAAACAATTGGAAGACTTGGCTGTTCAATCTCGATCTCAGACCGAAATGATGGAAGGGCTCAGCTCTACCATGAAGGAGCAGTTTGCTTATGTGGCTACCTCCGCCAAGAGTATGGGCAAGGCTGCAGATTCCCTGTCTAAGTCTGTTGATGAATTCACTCCAGCGGTGACTTCTACCTTGAACAATATCCAGACTCAGTTCGTTGAATCGATCAATGCCAGCGGCAAGATTATGGAAGACGCGGGTTCCTCTATCCGAGTCGCTGTGGAAGATATGTCCGCAAAGACAACTGAAAGCCAGGCAAAGCTTGATAGTACTCTTGAAAATTTCAGTAAGCGAATCAACATAACGCTTGACGATATTCAAGAATCTACCGAAGCCGTTAAGATGATGTCTGGAGCCTTCCAAAATTCTATGAACGAACTCATTGAGAAAATCGACCAAAAATTGGGCTCTATCGGCACAGCTAATATGAACATTAGATCTGCAATGAAGCTTCTCCCTAAGGAACTGGCGGAAAACACCAAGGATACTCTTGAAGAAATGAAAACTGCAATAGATTCTTCTGTTTCCAGGTCTGCAGAGAACATCACTGAAACCATCGAAAAAGGATTTGCTGGCGTTTCAAATCATTTATCCGTGAAAAGCAGTCTGGTTGCAACTGAAGGATAGTGGTAGATGAAAGAGAAACCTAATCCCTTTGTATCCATCTCTGACTTGATGGCCGGCGTGACAGCTGTTGTGATGCTGTTGCTGGTTGTCATGGTTGTCAAGATGTCTGTGATGAAGCAAGCTGCCGAAGAAGAAAAAAGGCAGGGCGTTCGAGAGACAATCGCTATGATTGACTCAAAATTGCAGGCTGCTAATATCAAAAGTGTTGGTGTTCAGGATAGTATCATAACCTTGAATGATCAAGCTTTTGAACGTGGCAGTGCATGTTTGAACCCAAGGGTCGATTCTGTTTTAAAACAACAGATTGCTCCGATTCTTTCTGAAGCAATGAAGGAACACGACAATATTTGGGTACAATTTGAAGGACATACTGATGCGGTCGATGTCCATGGTGTTTCGGCAAATGTAGCAAAGAAATGTGCCGTATTTGATGATAACTATAGTTTATCCGCGGGACGAGCCCGAGAGGCTCGAAAAGCGGTGTTGAGTACGGTGCAGGGCGATGCTAATATCAGTCGGAGAATTTCTGTGGTGGGTTATGGTCCTGATCAGTTAAAAAATCAGGCTGATCCCGAAGCTGCAGAAAACAGACGCGTTGAAATTAGACTTGTAACAAGGTGAATTGGAACTGTAACAAATCATTCATCACAG